>Ga0207147_1004_pt1 | contig 60037 bp, 40 predicted proteins | sample Alteio_BWMinHeat_33_FD_153551 | JGI IMG/M metagenome (GOLD analysis project Ga0207147, IMG submission 153551) | Enriched cells from forest soil in Barre Woods Harvard Forest LTER site, Petersham, Massachusetts, United States -... | ecosystem: Environmental > Terrestrial > Soil > Temperate forest >... | reverse complement strand
ATATTTCAGGTAATTTTGCTAATTCGGGGTTATTTGACAAATTAACCTCCCTTAAAAAAATATTATTTGCGAGATAGGGAGGTTCTAACAGATTATTTCCAGAGAGATCAAGAGTCCGTAATTGTTTAAAACAGGAAAAATTAAAATCTCTCGCATTCTCGATCCCGGCATTTTTAAAAGATAAATTCTGGAGATTAGTAAAAAGTTTTAAAAAATGAGGCAGTCTTTTAAGCTTTAATGCGGTTGCGTTAAAATTTTTTATATATCCTTGATTATCTGGAATTCCCCATACATTTAAACGCGTGACTTCTCGAAAAAGAGCTTCAATTACCCCTCTATTTTGAATAATCCTTTCCAGCGGTGGAAGTTTTCCAAAATCATAAACACCCCCTAAAATCGTCCTTATAACATGCTTGACGTCAGCATGTCCCTTGGCATTCATTGTCAGGGTTTCAATAAATTGATAAACTTCGATAATTTTTAAGCCATAAATTTGATCCTCGTAAGATGCAGAGCTCCATCCTTTTAGAGCCGCCGGAGAAATATTATTTTCATCCGCAAGTTGCTTAAGGACTGTTTTGGCATATGCATTATATGCATGGAGTAAACCTATCTGGGCGGGAGGAATTTCAGCCATCTCCTTTTCTGACAATTTTTTTGCTAATAGATCGGAGGGAAGGACGACCTTTAGATAAAGATAAATCACATTCATTTCTTCTTTATCAAAACCACCAAGGATCAAATCTAACACATCTTGAATGACTATCTCTTCAAAAGCTCCCAATTCATTCATAAATTTTTCAATGATAGCTTTATCTTTTGGTTTTAATGTGAGTAAAAATAACTCTTCTTTGTTTGTTAATTTTCTCCTCATCTGTTGAGAAGCAACATCGGCAACGGCTTTTTGTGGTTCAATGGTCGGTGTGGGTGGTGCAGCAGAAGAGATTGGTTGCTTGACAGGAATGACTTTAGGGGCAGCGTCGCCTTTTTTGCCGTCCTTTACAAGGTGTTCAGAGCTCACTGCATCGACTTCATGCGCACATGTTAGAAATTTAAATAGGCGGCTGAAAAAAGATGGATTTTCCTTAGGCGGCTGACTTGATGAAACAGGTGGTATAGAAGACATAACGCCTCCTTATTTTATTCTTTTAAGCTCTCAAGACTTCCTGCCTTCTTGGCTTTATAGAGGGCTTCCATCTGGTTGAACACAGGCAGAGAGGACATGTCCTTCCACTTTGTTTTCATGGGCAATGAACTGGGCTCGAAGAAGTAGGTGAAAAAGTCTTTATAATCGTTTATTGGAAAAGTGATGTCCAGGACATCAAGCTGAGGAAACTGCGTTTTTAACACAGGTGGCTCCAGGCCATGCTGTAGATGGACAATGCCAAGAAGCCATTCGGCGACAGTCCCGCTGCCTCGTTCAAGTGGTGTGGTGTTACCGACCAACCAGACCAATTCGGCCGCCTTGCGATAAAATCCCTCCAGACTCTTTTCATAGGCCTCTTGAGAGGCAACACTCTTATCTTTTGGCTTTTTGAGATCGAAGGCCATTAAATCTTCAAAACAATCTTCTAAGCTTGGCCAATTGAGTTGGACATCCAACTGACCATGGGTCCAACGTTGATGGAGCTCTGGGACGCGTGGATCTTCTACTTTTTTCACCTGAACGGTAGTAGCAATACCGTTATATTTCATTACATATGATCCTTTCATAGGATGTTCAATGTCATTTGAAAGAAGATTAACGGCATTGACCAGAGGTGAAGCCCATGAATAATGGCCCCCCACTGGTGTAATAATCTGAGTTTTCCGCAGGCTTTTCAAAGATTCAACGGTATCTTTTTTATTCTGAGATTGTTTACCAACGCCTACTCTTCTAGCGAAGTCGTCAGATCGTATTTTACCAATTTCTTCAACAAGTGCAGCCACCCGAGAAGTACCTGTTGATGAAGGAGGTAATTCCAAGAAGTCTTGGTTATTTGGTGCTTGAAACTTTCCATTTCTTAATTTTGCGGTCAATTTTTCTACTGCAGTCCTGCATTTAGCTGCATATTCCAAATCTTCAGAAACAGCATCGCCTTTCATACCTGATCGATAAGCCGTTTGAATTACTTTCATCTGATTGATTTTAGTGTAACGGGAAATAAATGGAGCGATTTTTAAAAACTCTTTTTTAACTTTATTATAAATGTCTTGAAGCAGGTGGGATAAAGCTTGATTTTTGTTTATGAAACAGTTGACAATTCTATCTACGGCCTCGAGGGAATTCATTCTGAGCAATTTTCTCAAAATCGGCGTAAATTCAGCTTCAATTTTTTTCTGGTCAGGTGCCTGATTTTTTAAAAGCGGTTCCAGAGTGAAAAAAAATTCGCGAGCGACATCATCTAAATCATTTGCCGAAACAGCTAAAAGAGTGTTGATGTCTCCCTGTTCCCTTAACGTAACAATACATGGATCTTCAGGCGGTCCTAAAATTTTTGACTTTAGATATGCAACACATCTAAAAGCCTGTTGACTGCCTGCCTCCCCAGTAAGGTGAAAGCAAATAACTCCTGAGTCTTCGACGGCCTTTAAGCAGGCTGCACTATCCCATTTAAGAATAGTTTTGAAATACTCTTCTTTCCAGTCCAACTTTGATAAAACAACGCCAAATGAATGTGGAAGATCCAAAATGATGAGTCTTTCAAGAAGTTGATTATAAGCTTCTCTGTAATTGTTTAAATACTCATCGGCAACCGGGAGTAATATCTCTAAGCATGCCGCTACTCCCTGGTCTTTACTGCTATCCATACCTATGCCACCATAGAGGTTTATCAGTTCCACAAAAACATCTTCATCGAAGCGATATGTGGTGAGGGCGTCCCTATATTTATCGATAAGTTGTAATGCATAAGTCGGATTTTCAAATATAAGACTAAAAAACGCTTTGATAAAATGTTCATCTAAATTATTTAGTGTATCGTCTTTATTTAATATCGTTTCAAAATCATCGCCAATGATGAGTTCAAAATTTTTAAAAATTCTTTCAGCTGGCTGATGGCTGGTCAAAAGTTCACGAAAGATAACGTGTCTATCATAAATATCTAACTCTTCTTGGCTGTATTTTTTCTGAAATAGATCGCCAATCTCATCCTTATTAGGAACTTTGTCAAAATTTGAGTCGGTAACAAATTCTAAAAGAGTCTCAAAAGATGTATTTTGATCGATAGCTATTTTTTGAACCTCGGCAGCTCCTTTGGCATGGGACTGGTCTATTGGTACTGGAATAGCCGTTCTTGATATAGAAGCTGAGGGCTTGGCTTCTTTAATGGTGCTCTGCTGATCAGCTATGGATTTGCTGGTTTTTTCAACTGCAGATTTTTTATCCAGTTCCCCTTGGACTTTTTTGGAAGGGTGAAAGCTATCAGGAGCAGGAGGAGCCGCAGATGGTATAACCATAAAAACCTAAATTAAATAATAATATTTTTATTCCATAATTACATTATATAACGAACTAATTAAAAAATTAATATAAAAATCGTGCTTATTATAAATAAAGAATAACGGACATTTACGGACGATAACGGACTAATACGGACATTTACGGACAGTGGATCAATTGCTAACATTTATCTGCCTTCTTTTAAGCTTTCGAGAGATCCGGTTTTCTTGGCTTTATAGAGGGCTTCCATCTGGGCCAAGAGCGACAAAGAAGACATATCTTTCCATTTGGTACGCATTGGAAGTGAACTGGGTTCAAAGAAATAGGTAAAGAAGTCCTTATAATCTGATAAAGGAAAGGTGATGTCCAGAACGTCAAGCTGAGGAAACTGCGTTTTTAACACGGGTGGCTCCAGACCGTGCTGCAGATGGACAATGCCTAGCAGCCATTCAGCGACAGTGCCGCTGCCCCGTTCAAGTGGAGTGGTGTTGCCGATCAGCCAGACCAATTCGGCAGCCTTGCGATAAAATTCCTCCAGACTCTTTTCATAAACCTCTTGAGAAGCTTTACTCTTATCTTTTGGTTTTTTGAGATCGAAGGCCATTAGGCCTTCAAAGCAATCTTCGATTTTCTGCCAGGTGTTGGCGACGTTGTTAATGCCGTGATACCACCATTGCAATTCTGTATCTTTTGTTTTTTCTACAGCTACGTGATTTAGGATAAGAGAATCATATATTAAAACATAACTTCTAAAAGGAGTAGGTGGTTTATCTTCGCCATCTTTATAAACTTTTACAGAATAATTATGTTCCATATCGGGAGCGTCAGATAACAATTCTACAGCGTTTATAAGAGGCGAAGCCCAAATATATCTCCCAGATACATCAGTACTATAGTTGTCTTTGCGTAAACTTTTAAAACAGAGGACAAAATCCTTACCTTTTTTATTAGTTTGCTTGTGTGCCCGCAACGCTTGTCTGGCAGAACGAATTCCACCGATAGTTTCGACTAAAGCTGCAACGCGTCTTGTTCCAGTCGAAGAACAGGGTAGTTCACCGAAATCTTTTGTGGAGGCTCTTTTAAGCTGTCCTGTTTCTAACTTTTCTTTAAGGCTTCCAACAGTCTCTCTGCAAAATTTAGCATATTCCAATTCCTCGGTTAGCTGATCTTTGTCCATTTTGGAACTGTAAGATGTTTTGATACTTTTAATCTGCTCATCTTTTGTATGCCGGGATATAAAAGGAGCCACTTTTAAGAATTCTTTTTTTGCTTTTTCATAGATATCCGGGAAAACATCTGCGGCAACAGGATTTTGTGAGATAAAGGCTGTGACAATAGCATCAACGGTTTGAATGGGATTCATTCGAAGTAATTTATTAAACAGTGATGCTAATTCGGCTTCTATTTTTTTTTGATAAGGAGCAGGATTTTTTAATAAGGGCTCTATGTCTGAAAAAATCAAGCTGGCAACTGCTTTTGAGTCATTTCCTAAAAGGATTAAGAGTGTGGCAATATCACCTTTTTGAACAGCTTCTTTTACATAAGCATCTTTATCGTCGTGAGAGAGGCCATATTGAGAGATCACATATTCTAAACATTTTGTAGACTGATTGCTAACGGCCTTGCCAGCCTTGTTGCAGTCATAGCCGGATGCATGAAGCCTTTTGAGGCAAGATAAGCTATCCCACTTCAACACTTTATTTAGGGCTTTATCCCGCCATCTTTCCTCTTTTGCAAGCAACACACCTAAAGTCAAAGGGGCATCACATATTACCAGAGTGTTCAATAGGCCGCGCAATGGTGATCGAATACCCAAATCTTCAATCATTATTTTTATGCATTCAGCTAAGTCCCGATCTCTTGCGCTATCTATGCCTATTGCCCCGTAAATTCGTAAACTGTCCTCAATCTGTTTATGATCAAACTTGAAACTGCTTAATTCTTTTTTGTACTTATCAAATACTTCTAACGCGAGCGTCGGATTTTCGAAAATTAAAGCAACAAATTGCCTTGTAAATGTTGCTGAAACCACTTTATTGTATTTAAAAACTAATTGAGTTGGAATGAGCTGCAGCGCTTTAAACATTATTTCAGATGAAACATCTGCTTCTAAAATGTTACAACAAACATCTTTGAATAATTCAATATTATTCATGTGCTTTAGACAGGCTGCAACTTTTGGATCTTTGTAGTTGTTTGTTCCAGGAGAGCAATATTTAAAAAAAACATTAGATACGGTCTTATCGGGAAATTCAAAATCTTTAAAGACATTTTCATATTTGGTGATAAGCACATCTGCGTAAGTTGGATTTTCAAAAATTAGACTAAAAAAGACTTCTGTATACTCCTCTTTTAACCCTGAAAAAATCTTAGCCAGTTCTTTACCGTCACCGATAATTAATTCAATATTTTTAAAAATAATTTCTGGAGTTTGATTGCTCTTCAAAAGCTTGCGAAGGATCTCTATTTTCTTTTCATCCGAATGATTTGCTTTATAATATCGCTCTTTAAACAAAGCCCGTAGTTCGTCTTTATTTGGATTCTTTTCAATTTCCGGATCAGTGACCATTTTAAGAAGAGCAAAAAAGGGAAATTTTGGATCGATGACTTGTTTTCGGATCTCTTCAATTCCTTTCACTTTAGAATGATCTATTGGAGGAGGAATAGCTTGTCTTGAAATGAAAGCTGAGGGCTTGTTCCCTTTAAGTGTGCTCTGCTGATCAGCTAGGGACTTACCGGTTTTTTCAAGAACAGATTTCTTATTAAGTTCGTTTGGCTGCCCTTTTTTGGAAGGGTGAATGCTATCAGGAGCAGGAGTAACCCCAGAAGGTATGACCATAAAAACTCCTAATTAAATAATTATATTTTAACTCTATAATTATATTATAAAACTAATTAATTAAAAACTTAATATAAAATGATCATTTTTATTAAATAATAAGTAAATTAGAAACGAAATAAATAAAATGTCTTCTTCTAAGTAAGAAGTGGCAGACAAGATATCTGCAAACGAGTGAGCTAAGATAAAGGTTGGCTATGAGCAGCGAGCGCAGCGAGACTGCTCTTTGGAGTGCTGCAGCTTGCTGCAGCTTTTAAATTTCACAATTTGGAATTAGAGTAAATTTTATATGTTATGATGCTATTTTATATCACTATGATGACATTTTATTTTTATCAAAATATTCCTCAGAAACCGTCGTCAATTTAAAAGCTGCAGCAAGCTGCAGCACTCCAAAGAGCAGTCTCGCTGCGCTCGCTGCTCATAGTTCACTCTTCTTTAGCTTGATGCTATTCTTGTAGCCCTACGAAAAGAGATGAATTTATTTCATTTACACGATAGGGTAAACAGGTTATTAAAGATTGTTTTTATAACGCACTTATGACTGAAAAAGAATTGGATTTAGAAGAACTGTCAGTACGATGGGGATCTGCGGCTTCAGAAGTTATGCAGGACTATCCCTCGCTTATTTATTCACTCCCAGATATCGAAGGGGCCATGGCGTATCGGATCATCAACGGATATGCTATTGTTTTCGGTGATCCGCTATGCCCCGATGAATCATTAGAAGTATTAATGGAAAGCTTTACAAGTTATTGTAAAAGTAAAAAATTAGAGCAAATTTTTGTCATTACATCGGAAAAGTTTTCTCAATGGGCAATCAATGAACAATACTTCAGGATCATGATTGATGTTTGCGAAGAACTGATCCTTGACCCATTTGCTGACGTATTTGGTCATAGCAGCAAGTTGAAAGCCAGAGCAAATCATGCAATTAGAAATGGTCTAGAAGTCAAAGAATACCTCAGTGACGACAAAAAAATTGAGGCTGCAATCACTCGAGTTGGAGTTCTTTGGAGAAGAGGCCGACATGGACCTCAAATTCATTTAGGACATCTTAATTTTTTTGAAAAAAAATTGGGGAAGCGTTGGTTTTATGTCGAACAATCCAATAAAGTGATTGCGATGGCAATGTTGTGCAAAATGGAAAAATACAATGGCTGGTTTTTAAAATTCTTATTGACGATTCCAAATGCTGACAAACACACGTCTGAACTATTGATGAATGTCATTTTAGAAAAACTTAAAAATGAACATTGCCATTATCTTTCAGGCGGGATGGTCCCTATTAATTCAATAGAAAGAACTTATGGTTTAACTCCTTTCTCACAGTGGGCAATTAAAATCATTTTCAAGATCATTAAATGGGTATTTAAATTAGAACAGCGAAAAGCATACTGGCTGCGTTATCACCCGACTGTAAAGCCTTCTTATGTCCTTTTCAGTAGTTCAAAATTTGATTTAAAACAGCTGACCGCTTTATTAAAATCTTTTCAAATAGATAAACAAAGATAGGTGACTATGAAATGTTATTTAGTTGACGGCAAAGGAATTGATTCAATGAAACAGGCCGACAGGCCTATTCCAAAAGTATTAAATGACACAGATGTGTTGGTCGACATTAAGGCTTGTTCTCTCAACTTTCGCGATTTAAAAGTAGCCAAAGGCCAATATAGACCCGGCGATTATCCGCCCTATATTCCTTTGTCCGATATGTCAGGGACCGTACGGGCTGTGGGCGATAAAGTGACCGAATTTAAGATCGGAGACCGCGTCCTGAATGCCCCCTTCCGCAATTGGCCGGCCGGGAAGCTTAATCCTCGCTGGGCCCATAGCTATGTCGGAGTCTCGGGAGTGGACGGCGTGCTGGCCGAACAGATCGTTTACCCCGCCGATGCCCTGGTGCATATTCCCGCGCATCTAGACTTCAACGAAGCCTCCACATTCACTGTGGCTGGGCTCACGGCCTGGTCGGCAGTTGTTGTCCACGGCAAAACGCGGCCCGGCGAATGGGTCCTCATCCACGGCACAGGGGGCGTCTCCATTTTTGCCGCCCAGCTGGCCCATGCCCTGGGAGCTAAAACCATCGTGACGACCTCCAGCAAGGAGAAAGGCGATTATGTGAAAAAAAATTATGGCGTGACCGCAACAGTGAATTATAAAGATGCCGATTGGGACAAGCAACTCAAAGCCCTTACAGATGGTGAAGGGGTGGATGTGGTCGTTGATGTTGTGGGCGGAGAAACCCTCTCACGCTCAATTCACATTTGCAATTATAGCGCGCGAGTAGCTGTCATTGGCGTTTTGGGAGGCTCCGAATCGCCCGTCAAAACGCTCGATCTACTCATCAAGCAGGTGCAAGTGCAAGGCATTTATATGGAATCTGCCCAGGAATTAAAGGCCCTTATGCATGCGGTGGATACAATCAAACTGAAACCTGCCATCGACAGCGTCTTTGCCTTTGACAAAGCCATCGACGCTTTTAAGCATTTGGAATCACAAAAGCATCTCGGCAAAATCGTCATCTCTATTTGAGCAATGAGCAATGAGCATAAAAGTCCGAAGGACTTTAACTGCAACAGCCCAGGGCATCGCCCTGGGAATGCTTAAGAACAACAATAGCAGCCTGTAAGGCTGCAAGTGATTTTTACATTTTAAATGAACAGGGAAGAACCATAATTTGAAAAAGGAAATTGTTTACTCCCAACTTAGCTTAAAAGTCGGCAGGATGCCGGCCCCACTAAAAATCACTTGCAGCCCTACAGGCTGCTACATTTATATACAATTTAACCCAGGGCGATGCCCTGGGCTGTTGCAGTTAAAGTCCTTCGGACTTTTATGCTCATCACTCATTGCTCGTTGCTATGAAATGATACATTCTTTATTGATAGATGGGTCTATCTTGATAAATGGGTTTTTTTTGGCATCTTCTAACTCAACTAATTTTTTCTGAAGCTCTTCCTCAATAATTCTTTTTTGGGAATCTAAGAGTTTATCAACACCCTCTTTTAGGAGCTTTTTTATAGTTGAGCATTTTTCTAAGATTTCTTTTTTATTCCTAATATATGACCATAAATAAGGCTTTGACCCTTTACCAAGTTGTTTTTCCAGCAACGTTGATTTTTCATTCCATTCATTAATAGCTTCTTTATTATTTTCATTTAAGTCTTGAAGATCATATATGGTATGAACATCAGGCATTATTTTTCTAAATTCTGCACTCAGAATGCTTTCATAAAGTGGTATAGAAACCTTTTCATTTCCATTTTCGTCTGTTTCTAAATCAATTGTGTTGAGAGTATCCTCAATTCTGCTAACTTCTTTAAGAATTTCTTCAGGAGTAAAAATTTTATATTTAAGTATTTTAATTAACATTAAGGAGAGATTATTTTCAAAACAAAGCAACTCTTCAAAATAGATTAAATCCTTTAAAATACTTACTGGTAATGTTTTTGTTAAAACTTCCAAATAATATTCTGGAAAGCGATCCTCTAAAATAGAGAATAAGAATTGTTTCAAATTAACTTTTTGTTGGTCAGTTAACTTGCCGACAACCAATGTCGCGCTTACGCGCTCGCACTGGACCTGGGCTATCGAAAGAGACGCCCTTACGGGCTAATGTGAATGTAATTGATAACTTAACATGAGCCACCAGTCGGGACGGGAAAATAACGGCGTTACTCAGGAGTGCTGCAGCTTTTAAATTGCACAATTTGGAATTAGAATAACTAAAAATAACAAGAATATAATGCTATTTACTGTCATCCTAATGGCACTGAATTTTTCTAATCGTTCGTGAAATTAAAAGCTGTAGCAAGCTACAGCACTCCAAAGATCAGTCTCGCTACGCTCGCTGATCATATTCAATCACTGACTTAGCTTGATGCGTATGCAGTCCTCTGCCGCTTTTGAAAAATTTAATTTTACCGAATTTTTCCTAAGCTCGAAATCTGCCAATTTAAGAAGGTAACTGGTTACAATATTTTTAATGATTGGCTGGGGAAGCTGCGGAACTCGTTGATGGTGCTGCAGCAGACTCCTTTGATTTTTCAAGCGATGCTTGTACTTTTTCCATCAATTCTTTAAATGTTTTTATTTTGTCAGGCGGTGATTTTCCTACCTCATTTAAAGCAATTTCATTAAGAAGTTGTTCAAGAGTGTAAATCCCGTTCTCAATGAGAATATTTACAATCTTTGTATCTTGCGATTGTACAGCTTCCTGGATCCAATAGCTAAAATTAATAAAGGTTTTTAATTGTTCAACCGGCAAAACCTTTACAATTTTTCTGAGATAGAGGGATGGTAAACGCTCTTTAAATATTTGATTTAAAACAGCAATAAGAGCCATTTCATGATCTAAATTAGTTGCAGTTTTTAATGATTCAAGCAAATTTTCAAAAAGGATATCAAAAATAATAAGGTCTGAAAATAGAGGCTTTTGGCTATGACCTAAGAGAAGAATAAAATAGCTAAAATATTTCTTTGGATCTAAGGCAATATTTTTTATTCCATCTTTAGGGGAATTCTCTGCCCAAAATCTTGTTCTTCTAGTTATTGTACCAAGACTGGAACTTTCGGAATAGATTGCTTCCATCATGGCCGTAAAATTTGCTTTTTTCATTTCATTGAAAAATTGCTCAGAATTGGAATACTTGCTTTGGCATTTCTTTAAAGCAGCTAGTTTTAAAAAAGGAAAACATCGGTCATCAAAGTTATAAGTGGGCGATGTTTCTATTTGCGATCCAGGTGCTGCGGTGGCTGTAGCCGGTACAATAACGGAGCAATAAGATTTCACTTGTTCTTTTACAGCTTGAACCGTTTTTCGCCACTTTTGCCAACTATTTTCTTGCTGTTTTCTACTTGCTTCATTTTCATTAAGCGCTATGACAAGTAAGAAATCGTCTCTGCCTTTTTCTTCATATTGATCAATAAATTCCAAAATTTCATTCGGAGTAACAATATTATGTTCAATAAGAAGCTTGATATGTTCTATTGTGGGTTGGCAGAGATCGATGTATGGACGTGAACGATTGATGTCCTTGCCAACTTCTGATTTCCAATCAAAAAGAGTTTTTATATCGACTTTCAAACGATCTTTCATTTTTTTCAAATAGATACCGGGTATCAGTCGCATAAAAAAAATACGTTCTATAATCAACTTAAAAGCTATTTTATGATCTTCAGAAAGTGGGTAGGTTGATGATTCAATCAACTGGTCAAATATAATATCAAAAATATAAGGATCATTTGAAAGCAAATCGAAATCACCAAAAACGATTATATAATCATGATACTCTTGGGGATCTCTGACAATATTATGTATGCGGTTCACTCGTCCAAAATCACTCAACTTTTTAACAATTGATGTTGCATCATGGCGGGAAAAAGCATCGAAAGTCATTTGTTTCAATTGATCTATAAAATGATTTCTATTCGTTGCTGTTAAAGAGGCTTCTCCGTAAAAATCAGCAAGATCACGATTTCTTCTTTGGTATTCAGCTAGCCCATCGGGTGTCAAAGATTGACCTGCTTCTTCAGCATGCGTTGAAAGACTCTTTTGATAATGTTCAAAAAATTTAAGGCTATGTTCAGGTTGATGAATCGATAAATCTATACTCCAATTTAGGACTCTGACAGTTATTTGAAAGTATCTTGGGTCATTAAATTTGCGATTCAGACCCTTGCAGACTCTTCTTAAACAAGCCGCATCCTTTAGCGATATATTTCCTATAAACTTAAAGAAAACAGGATCATCCGGCAATTTAGTGAGATATTGACCTAATCGGAAAGCGTTGACCGGCTTAGAAGAATGATTTGCCCTAACTGTCGAAACAGCAGCGCTTGCAGTCACACTTGAAGCTGATAATTCACTTGAATTAATTGTCATAATTACTGATACAACTCATAAAACTGCATTAATTATATAAATGTTACATTAAAAATAAATGCATATTAAGAGTACCGCTTAAAAGCTTATTGTAGACTAATTTTTTTCATAGCAAGCATGAGCTTAGGAAAAAATCAACCGAGTTACAAATTGAAAAGCGGTGCGGAGAGGCTGTGAAAAAATTAGAATTTTTCGTAGTTGCGTATTCAGGCCGTCCCGGCCTGTTAGTAGTCAGGCCGGGACGGCCTGAATACGCAGGTACGCAGAATTCTAATTTTTTCACAGCCTCTCCGCACCGCTTTATTTTTTTAAGAAGTAGTTTAATTTTTTCCTAAGCTCTATGCAGCCGTTGATTTTGTTTTTTTTAACTAATAACGCAGCATCCTGGATTATTAGCTTTGACCACAGCTTTCTGAGCTTTCTTTTTCTTAGTCTCTAATAATTTATCGATATTGCCTGTTTTTAGATTTTCTCTGATCATTGCAAATTTTCTTAATAGATCTTTTTTATTAATCGAAATGATTGATCTACCTTCTCGTATTTCCAGCGTTTCAGTGTCATCGACTTTTCTAAGAGCCTCTTCTCTCTCAGTAATTTGATTTATAATTTCTTCATTAGTTCCAAAATATTTAAGATAAATTTTTATACCATTGATAGAATCGATATCAGATTTTGTACCCAGTGATGTAGTTAAAGGATTAAGCTCCTTTTTAATAAAATCCCTTCCAAAAGTTTTTATTAATTCTTCCAAGAAATATTCCGGTAGACGCTCAGAATAAATAAATAAATATAAAAGGTTTAAACATTTTTTTTCATCCTCAGTTAATTGTCTTACACTTAATGATTTAATAAATTCACCAGCAACAAGTTTTAAGCTATCTAGATCAGAAAAATCCTCATCTAATCTAAAGCGCTGAAGAATCTCACTAAAATATTCCTCAAATTGACTTGGGTCTGTATCAATTCTTTCCTCATCCTCTAACAATTTATCTACAATGCCTGTTTTAAGATATTCTCTGATCATTATAAATCTTCGTAATACATCTTTTTTATCAATGGGACTATCTGTTTTAAAACTTACTGTGTCATCGACTATTCTATTAGCCTCATCTTGCTCATTGAGTTTATTTATAATTTCTTCCTTAGTTCCAAAATATTTAAGATAAATTTTTATACCATTGAATGAATCAACATTTGATCCCATATAAAGTGATAACATTAAAGGATCGAACTTCTTTTTAATAAAATCTTTTCCAAGAATTTTTATTAATTGTTCAATGAAATGTTCCGGCAAATACTTAGAATAAATAAATGATAAAAAGAGTTCTGAAATGATTTCTTCGTCAGGTAATTTTTTTAGATTTAATGCTTTAATAAATTCGTTGGCAACAAGTTTTAAGCTATAAAGGTCAGAAAAATCCCAATATAATTTAAAGCGCTCATAAATTTTTCTTAAATAAAGCACAAATTTACTTGAGTCTGTAACAATTCTTTCTTCTTTTTTTGAAATTAAATCTTCAATATTAACATACTTAACTGAACTTTCTTTAGCCTTACCATTAGATGAATTGTTATCGCTATCACTATATAGTTGACAGGCTAATCTGATTTTAACAGGTATAGCTACTTCATAAAAAAAAGTTACTGGATCAGCAAATTTTTCTTTATATGCTTTCAGCATAGCTGGTTCTAAATGTGAACTTGACATAGCATTCGTAGCAAGAATTTGTTTATAAACTTTAATGAATTGGGCTTTAAAGGGAATGTTAGGCAAAGGATTTAAATTCCAATTTAGAATCCTTGCCGTAAATTGATAATATCTTTCATCATTAAATTTTCTATTTAAAACTCTGCAAACTACTCTTAAACGTGCTTGGTCTTGTATATTGGTGTAAGCAATTATTTTAAAAGAAGTGTTGTCATCCATAATGCCGAGAGTTATTTTTGTCAGCCTGCCAATTCTCGTTAATGCATTTGCTGTATTGCTAACAGGAACAATCTGTTTATCTGCCGCCGTATTGTTGGCATCTCTAACCATTTTTGCAGAGTCTTTTTCCTTTAAACCTGATTGTGTTGAAGCCACCGCAGCAGCTGTATTGATCGCAGGAGCAACTGATGAAGTTGAACTTGATGAAAGAGAGCTAGCAGCAAAGACTGTGGCTGGCATCGCAGTTGTTGTTCCATTGAAAAGCTGAGTGCCTACGCTGTTAGCTTTTTCGAGTTCTGCTTTTTTAGCAGCCACTGAATTTGATGGCGCGCCACTACTTGTAGATGCTGCTGTATTAAGTGCAGCTGAACTAGTACTATTATTATAGATTGACATAATTACTCATATTTTAAATTTTTAAAATTAGGTAATTATACATTAAAAAATTATTTATTCCAATCATATATTCGGCTAATCCAATAAAAAGCGGCAGAGGACTGCCGCACTCCCAAAGAGCTGTCTCGCTTGCGCTCGCAGCTCGAGGATAACAATACGTTTAACCTCGAGCAGCGAGCGCAAGCGAAGACTGCTCTTTGGGAGTGCGGCAGTCCTCTGCCGCTTTTAGAAAACTAAATATCGTTTAATTTACTTCGCAGGCGGTCGTAGTATTCAAGGCGCTTTTTCATGTCGCGCTCGAAGCCTCGTTCTACGGGGCGGTAGAAGCTCTGTCGAAGCATTTTATCGGGAAAATAATTTTGACCGGAAAAGCTCTCAGGGGTGTCTGGATCATAAACATAGCCTTTGCCATAACCGAGTTCCTTCATCAAGCGGGTGGGGGCATTGAGAATGATGGCTGGGGGGTTGAGGTGAGTGGTATCTTTAGCAAGCGCCCGCGCTTCGCCATAGGCCATGTAGGCGGCATTGCTTTTTGGAGCTAGCGCCAGGTAGACGACAACATTGGCCAGGCCCAGCTCGCCTTCAGGCGAACCGAGCAGCTGGAAGGCATTGGTAGCTGCCATGGCCAAGTGCAAAGCTTGCGGGTCGGCCAGGCCAATGTCTTCAGCAGCCATGCGTATGAGCCTGCGGGCCAGGTATAAAGGATCTTCGCCGCCTTCAAGCATACGGGCAAACCAGTAGAGGGCCGCATCGGGATCGGAGCCGCGCACTGACTTATGTAAAGCTGAAATAAGGTTATAGTGTTGTTCGCTGGCGCGGTCGTAGAGGGCAGAACGCCTTTGCAGCCCCTTCTGCAAGGTCTCGATGTCCATGATTTTCTTGGACTTCATGCTTTCGACATTTTCAATCAGATTGTATAAGTAGCGGCCATCGCCTTGAGATAGGAAGATGAGGTAGCGCTTGGCTTCATCATCGAGAGGCAGCTTGCCGATTTTGGTTTCATAGCGGTCGATCAGCTGGGTTAAAGCAATGTCGTCAAGTGAATTTAAAGTCAACACACGCACCCTTGAGAGCAGGGCATCATTTAAGTAAAACGAGGGATTTTCAACGGTGGCTCCGATCAGGATAATGGTCCCTTTTTCAAGAAAGGGCAAGAAGGCATCTTGCTGCGATTTGTTGAAGCGATGGATTTCGTCAACGAATAATAAGGTGCCTCGTTCTAGGAGAGGCATCTCTTCTGCCTCTTTGATGATTTTGCGAAGATCGGCGACTCCGCTGAAGATGGCGCTTAGCGCCTGGAAGCGCATGTTAAAAGCTTTGGCATAGAGGCGGGCAATGGATGTTTTGCCTGAGCCTGGGGGTCCCCATAGAATAATGGATAGCGGGTTGCCGTTTTTGATGATGCGGGTGATGAAGCCATCTTCGCTGAGCAAATGAGGCTGTCCGACGATTTCATCGAGGGATTGGGGGCGTAAGCGTTCTGCTAGTGGAGCGTGCTGCATATAGTACCTTTAAGTTATTGATACTAAAAACGAGATTAAACGCAAAGGCGCGAAGGCGCAAAGAACGCAAAGAGACTTGGAAGAAAAAAAATTAGACACAGATCACACAGATGGCACAAATAAACACAGATAAATAATTATTTAGTAATTTTTAGGCTTTTTAATTTATTAATCTGTGATTATCTGTGTCATCTGTGTCATCTGTGTCTACCTTTTCTTTGCGCCTTTGCGCCTTTGCGCCTTTGCGTTTAATCATTTCTCTATGCTTGCAAAAATGTGCATTCCGCTTGTAAAACAGATGCATAGGTTTGTGTATGATGAATATTGTGATCATGGGTGCAGGGGAACTGGGTTGCCATGTGGCCGCTTTGCTTTCAAGAGAAAAGCATAACGTTATTCTTATTGACCGAGATAGCAAGGCCCTTCAGGCAGCAGCCGAAACGATGGACGTCGCCATCCGCCAGGGATCCGGGACCGATTGGCAATTGCTCGATGACCTCCTTGAATTTTCTCCCAATCTTTTTATTGCATTGACCAGCGACGAGGAAACAAATTTAGTAGGCTGTTCGATCGCCAAGAATTTGAAATATCCCCGTACAATTGCTCGTGTAAGGCATGAGCGCTATTTGAACCGGACGCGCCTTGACTTTGCCCGCATGTTTGATGTCGACTACTTCATTGGTCCCGAGATATTGGTTGCGCATGACATTTTAAAATACATCTTGAGCCCAGGCACGGAATTCGTGGAACACTTCGCCCATGGCGCTTTGAAACTTGTTACATTGAAGGTGCCGGAAGGCTGGTCGAAAGGGGCCATGCCGCTAAAAGAATTTGGGCTGCCGGAAAATATCATTGTAGGGCTGATCTGCCGTGAAATTCATAATGGCGACCATTTGGAAAAGCAGATTATTTTTCCGCATGGCAATGACACCATTCAACAGGGAGATGAAGTTACCTTTATCGGAGCCAGCGGAACGATCCAGGGAGTCCATAAGCTCTTTGGACTATCTCAAAAGACGATACGTTCCGCTGTGATCATTGGAGGCTCATTGACAGGCTTGCACTTGGCCAAGCTGCTGGCCGATCGGGATATGGAAGTGACCATCATCGATAAAAGCTATGAGAAGTGCTGTATTTTGGCTGAACGCCTGAGGAATTGCACAGTGATGCATCATGATGGCACTGACGTGGAATTTTTAAAGGCTGAAAAGATCAATAGCGCTGACATTGTTATTGCGGCCACAAACAATGACGAGACCAACATCCTGGCAGCAGCCTTGGGCAAAGAAGTTGGCTGCGATGATGCTCTGGTGGTGCTGTCGAATCCTTCATTCGTACCCATTACATCCAGGCTGGGCCTAGGCCATACCCTATCGCCCAGAATCGTAGCTACAAACCATATTCTATCGCAGCTCTATTCAGGGAAGGTAAATACCCTGATCTCGCTTTATGACGACAAAGCAGAGATCATGGAGCTCACTGTATCACAGGATTCAAAAGTGATTGGCATACCACTTTCCGAACTTGGGCCGTTTTTGCCGAAGGACTTTTTGATCGTCATGATCCAAAACCGCGGGCGAATTATGATTGCGCATGGCAATCGCATTATTTCTCCTGGTGATACCGTGATTGTCGTCACAAGTCCTAAGCATGCTGAAGATTTACAAAAGATATTTTGATGGCATACAAAGATATTTTTCGCATTCTTGGCATTTACTTATTCGGTTTTTCTTTGCTGTTCTTATTGCCATTGACACTGGCCTTTTACTATCAATTTTTTGCCTCTGCTGAAGATCATTTTCAGCCCCATACCACCTATGCTTTTTTCTTGAGTCTAGTCACAAGTTTGGCAGCCAGCGCGATTTTTTTTATGATCGGAAGGAATTCAAAAGGGCATCTTTTTAAGAAAGAAGCTATCGTCGTTGTAGTGGCGATGTGGTTTATCACTCCCGCCATATCAGCATTGCCCTTTTTATATAGCCATACACTCTCTAATCCATTGCAAGCCTATTTTGAGGCAGCTTCAGGGCTTTCGACCACCGGAATTACAATACTGGAGGCCAAAGCTTTTAATAACGAAGGTAAGGAAATACCCATTGAAAGAGAAGTCAGAGGGGTGATCGACACAAAGTATACTTATTGGGGAACTGTCGAACCTATTAGAGATCCCAAAACAAAAGCGATTCTACACCAAGGCATAGAGGCAGTCAGTAAAGCCCTGCTTTTCTGGAGAGGTTTTCTTAATTGGATGGGCGGGCTAGGAATCATCGTGTTGTTCGTCGCAATTCTCCCTAATTTGGGAATGAGCGGTAAATTCCTTTTTCAATCGGAGATGACCGGCCCATGGAAGGACCCGCATTCTCCAAGGATCGGCCAGGCCGCAGTGCAGCTTCTCAGCCTATATGCCGGACTTACGCTGTTGCAGTTTGTTGCATTTATCGCCATCGATTTTAATATGGGCTGGTTTGACGCCATTACAACCGCCTTTGCCACGGTGTCCGGAGGCGGATTCAGCGTGAGGAATATGGGGGTCGGCCATTATAACAGCGCAGGCCTGGATTGGACGATCATCTTTTTCATGGTGCTCAGCGGCACTAATTTTGCTGTTCTTTATCATGTTTTGAAAGGTAAATTTTATAAGCTCTATCAACCCGAACTTCTCATCTATCTCTTGTTATTACTTTGTGGAAGCCTTTTGGGAGCATGGCTGCTGGTGGGATCGGAAAAAATCTTACTGAACGGAGTTAAAGACGGCATTTTCTCGAGCTCTGAAGCGATACGTTACGCCACCTTTCAATTAGTTTCCACACAATCGTCCGTGGGCTTGAACAATATTGATTATGACAGCTGGCCCTATGCGGTGCAGGCGATGATGATGATTGCGATGTTTATCGGAGGCATGTCTGGATCTACTGCAAGCGGCGCTAAGGTGATCAGGCTCTATTTGCTTTATCAGGTCATCATTCATAAATTGAAATCACTTTTCCGTTCGGACGCAGTCAGAAGGATCAAAATTGGCAGCCAGGAGGTCGATGCCGGCACGATCAATACAGCGCTAACCTATTTGCTTGTGATGGTCCTTGTAGCTGCCATAGCTGTCTTTGTCTATATTTTGAGCGGCGTAGACCCTGAAACCTCATTTGGGCTGGTAGGCTGTATGATCAACAATGTCGGAACCGCCTTCAGGGCGGCTGGTCCGACCAGTTCTTGCGCTTTTTTATCTAATTTTGATCTGGTGCTTTCTTCCTTCCTCATGATCATGGGCAGGCTTGAGTTTTTGGTCGTGCTGGCGCTGTTGATGCCAACCTTCTGGAAACAATCCAGTTAAAAATAGAATTCAGAATCTAGAATTCAGAATAGAGAATCCAGAATAGTAAAAAGTCGGTCGTTATATGATTCCCGAGCAAGCTTCTCATTCTATTGTTCCTTAGCCGAACCGCAAAAAATTGAAGATATCTAACGTCATTATCCAAAAGCGAGCAGCTGACGATTGCGATTTTGGCGACCCAAGGCATGAGTTGTCAATATTGAGGACCTTTGCACTTGAGCGATAGCGGCAACGCCAACTGTTACAGGAGCCGTAAGAGCTAATTTCATGGCATTTAAGATGCCTACTCCGACTTTCTCACCTTCATCTGGCCATTCCTTAGGAATTCCAGTATTCAATGATTCTATATCTTTAATTTTGCTTTGCGTATTGTTGACCAAGATAACTTCGATTTTTCGTCCAGTCCACTTCTCGCATAGAGCCTCTAAAGCAGTTTTCTGATCAATGCTTTGACTATCCAACATGATGTAAGCCAAAGTACTTTCACTAACAGGAATATCTTGTGAAAAGCCAGCCCAGTATGTATTCTGATTGATTGTGAAACCATGCTCAAGCGTGCTTAGGCGCTCAATATTACGTTTAAAGGCCAAAACACATTTGCCAAATGATAGTTCAGGCCTTGTGGAAACAAAAGCACCTCGATATAATTTTTCGTGTCGCACTTCAACACGTTTAGTTTTTAGAATAGACTCCAAAGCTTTTTCTGATGTAGCATGGAAGAAGAAGCCTTTACTTAAAGAGTCTATTTTGTCAAAGACACCTTCTACTTTATTACCAATTTCTTTTTCATTCAGCCACTTGATGTTCTTTTTACTTAAAGAAGTTGCGACAATAGGACGATAGACTATGTCTGCAAGCTCCTTACGCACTTTTTTAATTTGCTTTCCATCTTGATTGAATGCCTCAACAAACCAACGCTTACCTGATAAATTGCTTGTCTTCCAAAAATCCTTCAGCTGTTTGAAAGGAGATTGTTCCTTTTCAGAAACAACATCATTAACCAGATTTCTAATCTTTTCAGGTATATTTGAAGTGAGATTAGCATCATTAGAAGAAGGTGGAACTGGATTTCTTTTAAAGTATTTCAAAACTCCCGGCCAAACACCAGCTGCAATTGATCCCACTAAAGCAATCGCACCGAAAAAAGCTGCGCTTTTGAAATGCTCTTTAACCTCGTCCGCATTCCAAGTCACATTTTTGCTTGCGAGAGCGATTGCTTTAAAACAACCTGTAAAAAAGTGGACAAAAGCATCAACTGCTGCAAAAATAGATGTGAAAAGAGCAACAATTCTTGAGATTATTTCAGACTCTATGCCATGCCAAATCTTTTTTCCTATTCCAACCGGCGACTTAGGATCATTTAACAAGTCTGCCCGCATACTCATGACAGGATTGATGATGATATGATTAGTTACTGAAAAGGAAGGATTTGACATATTAACTCCTTGTACTAGAATTTATTAAAATCACAAAGAGTATACTTGAATCAATTTTTCAATTCAACACTAACTGTTTAATAAATAATCTGTAAAAAAATCTTATTATTGTTTTATTAAAGTATTATGTTATAATAGCTTTATTGTTTGATAAATCTAAAAATTTAAAAGTTGGTAGTTATATGATCCCAGAGCCAGCTTCTCATTCTATTGTTCCTTATAAGTCTCAGACAAATATTGTTCCCGAGAAAATTAAAGTCATCGTTGATATTAAACAGTTTCTAATTGACGATTCCTTTGAGTTTCAAGTGGCAGATTATCGAAATTTTTATAAGGCTATGAGCGGCCATGTGATTGTCCTGTTAGGAGGATCTACAGCAGGAAAAACAACCATCATACAATCGTTAAAAGAATTGGATAAATCTTTAAAAGAGGAAGGTGGCGATTTAACGAGCGTCAACATTGTTTATGAATATATGGAAAAATATCATAAAAAATTTGGCGTCTCCGATGAGGATTGGAAACATCTTCATTCGGTATTAATTCCAAGAAAAAATAACTTTCATATCCATGATGCTGTAGGCATTGAAATCACCGAGAAAGAGCATGGTCTAGTATTTAAGCCTTGGGCTACCACAGTGGATCGTGAAAGGGCCTTTCAGACAGCCAAACGCCTTTATAAACCAGTGAATGACTTTGTTAAAGATACTAGACCAATCATGGACCATATGGTTATGGATAAAGTTTTAGAAAGGGCTAAAAAAGGAGAAAGCGTTACTTTTGATCTTCTTGACATCAATGGCGTTAAGGATCACCTTTTAAACCAACAGACAAATATTAAATCTGTGCTTGTTTATTGCCCTCTTAATAAGCTGGTAGAAAGGATTGCAGAAAGAAACAAAAAGGCACTTTCTGGACAAATCGATGCAAGCGAAGTTCGACCAGGAACTTTTCCGTTGATACAATATGCATGGTTAGTAAGACCCAAAGATGTTAATGATCATCCACAACAAGTCATAGATAAAGTGACCAAGCAAGAAGTTGAAAGTTTATTCGATAAAACCTTTGATGCAGGCATAGAAACAAGAAAGCAATTAGCTGAAGGAAGAATCGAACTAGAAAATATGCAGAAAAAACCCGGTGGAATTGAAGCGATTAGAAATCGAGACAAAAAGGAGCTTTTAGAAGCCTTTGGCTTCAAACCCGAAGACCCTCCCAACAAATCCATTGAGCTGGTACCTCGAAAGAATTATGACTTGTATGTAGATACAAGCAATCCTCATCTTGGATCCACACCAGCAGAGCGTGCCCACACAGTCGCCAACGCAATTCTAAAATTTTAAAATAAAAAAAACAGGATAATCAGGATCGCCTGCGGCGACAGGATAATGAATTTAATCAATCATCTTGCAGCCGTAGGGTAAGCGTCAAAATACATTTTGCCAAAAAGATAGAAGCCCGAAGGGCTTCGACTGCAACAGCCCAGGGCATCGCCCTGGGAAGTGATGTAATTAAAATATTGCAGCCTGTAAGGCTGCTAGAAGATATAGCAGCCCTACAGGCTGCAATAATTTATACAATACATTCCCCAGGGCGATGCCCTGGGCTGTTGCAGTTAAAGTCCTTCGGACTTTAGAATATGGTTATATTTGACGCTTACGCGCTCGCTGATCATAGTCTGAGTCATTGTAGGCACGCAGCATTCGTTGATCATTATTAAACGCTTTTAAAATTAGTAAAGGAAAAATGACGGAAGTGCAATTTAATGAACATGTCCATCTATTGCTGATTGGGCTGATCCTTTCTTTTGTGGCCTTTTGGGTAGCTTCGCGAAGGGATTTCTTCACCTATCCCAATCAGTTTTCTGCACCCATGATACACTTGACAGAAGTGCTAGGAGCATTTGCTGTCTTTATAGGCATAAGCCTGGTCTTTATGCCCCTTCTTGGCATAGGGTATTTATTGTCCATTGGCAAGGATGCCAGCTCTTCTTCAGAGCCCCATTTTCAAGGATGGTTCAATGCAACGACCATCATCGCTTCGGCTGCCGGTATCTACATCTATTTCAAATCGCTTCCAGTTAAAACACAGATGGCCGTAATGCGAAAAACGTTCTCTGAGGGGTTCTACAAAAGGCTGCAGGATTTCTTGATGGGATCATATGCCTGGTTGATCAGCTTCCCGACGGTGATCGTCATAGGACAGCTTGTCTCATTAATGATCCTTTCTAAATTTCCAGATAGCCACATTGACCAGGTAGCGGTGAAATTCCTGAAGTCCACTATGCAGTATCCATTTTTGTTCACTTTGACAGCTTTTCTACTTGTTGCTGTCGTGCCTGCGATCGAAGAATTCCTTTTCAGAGGCTTCCTACAGACCTGGTTGAAGCAATATTTCAATGTGAACATTGCCATCATCGTCACATCGCTGATTTTCTCTTCATTTCATTTTTCTTACAGCCAGGGACTTTCCAATATTGAGCTTCTGACCTCGTTATTTGTGCTTTCTTGCTTTCTGGGGTTTCTCTATGAACGACAGCAGTCTATTCTAGCTTCAATAGGCCTACACTCAACTTTCAACTTGATCAGTGTTATTTTCCTTCTTAGCGAAAGTTAATTAAATATAATTACTCTTTAAGGTAACTTTCTAAATCTTTTATAGATTCATTCAACAACATTTTTTCAATTATAGTATAATACTGCAAAACTAATTGTTCAGTATTTGGGTTGGAAAACTTCTCAGAAGCATTCGGGTGAACTACTTCTACGCTGGCACTGGGAGTTGAAGCTGCTGACTCCTTTAGTAATTCAGAAATGGAAACACTTGGGCTGGAACTGGATCGAGCTTGCGAAATTTGCGCAAACATTTCCTTATGAAAATCTGCTGAAAAAAGATTGCCATCAAGAGCATCTTTTTTTCCCATAATAATTTGTTCTATTCTTGACCACGCAGCAAGTCGTTGCATCCTATTAAAAATATCAGTGAATATTTCTCTTCTGGAATTTAAGTATTCGGGTGTTGCCATAAAATACCAATCACCTACAGTTCTTTTAAAACTGCGAAATAAACTTTTTTCTAGTTCTGTCCGAGCTAATTTACAATATTCCGATTTTTTTTGAGATGTTTCATCTTTTAAAATTAAAGCTAAGTTCGTGTTTTCAAAATTTTTCCATTGTTCAAATGGTAAATGAACTATGGCTGAAACTATCGTTTCTTTTGGAAATTCATACCCAATCTCAAACAGTGTTTTAATAATTTGCGGAGGATAATTGGAAATCGTTAAATCTCTAAAAAGAACATTTTTCAGAATTTCGAAATCTTCAATGGATGTTGCATACTGTTTTAAAAGATCACAAAAAATTTCAATACTTTCTTGATGATTTATTTGCGTGTTTGGTTGTCCAGGATAAATGTTTATAAAGGGCAGTAATCTATTAAATAATATTTTCCAGTGATGCTCAGAAATGTGATCGAGAGACACATGATTTAAGAAAAAATTCACATAGAACACATCTCCAGTTTTCCAAGCTCCTTTCCCTAAATAGACATCATCAAGTGAGCCCAAAAAGGCACCAGCGAGAAGCTCATTTTTTTCTGCTTCTGTTTGTAAATTGCGTGCTTCGGTAAAGTTAAATTTTTGTAAAAGCAATGAAAAAATGTCTAACGCACTCCTTTTTGTGTGGATATCTGGCTGATTTAAAATCAGTGCCAAAATATTACTGAATGCCTGGTCCCAGTTGACTTTAGTAAAATTAATACTGAGACCATTGTGCAATAAAAATTTCAATGCTTTAAACTTAGCTGTATTGAGTCCCTGAGGCGTTTGGAGCTCCTGGATTAGTTTATTGAATTCTTTAAACATGTTTATTTCAGCATCCATTTCTTCAATCGTACTGGGCTTCTTTGCATTTAAAAAATGCGTTTGAACAGCTTTTTGAAGCTCTTTTGGATTTTTATCTGCCAATTCTTTTGCTTGATCAGGAGGCAATACTCTTAATAAAGAATTATTAAAAACTTTTTCCTCAAGAAACTGATAAGCATAAACTAATGCTTGATGATGGCTTGGTACCCGTTTAAGAGATCCTTCAATATTAAGATAATTTTCCGGTAAGACTGCTCGCAAATATTGATAGATAGTTTCTTGCTCGTCTTCATCGAAATAAGAAAAGGTAATTTGTATTAATTCCTTGATTCCAATATCAGGAATGGCTTTCATTTCTTCTTCAAATTTTAGTATCGTTGCCATTTTCTCCGGAGAAAGTTCCTTCAAGAACTTTTCCCTTTTTTCAGTGATGATCAGAGGAAATTTAAACTCTTTGGGTGCAGCCGCAGCTGTAGAAGCAGCAGCTGAAGTAAGCGCAGATGCTGCAGCTGTTGTACTGACCGTAGAAGCAACACCAGCTGAACTTGGTAATTGGGCTTGCTCTTTTGATTTACTTAGTCCTTCAAGAGCAGTAGATGTCAGTTGCGCTTGTGCCTCTTGATGTTCGTCCGAAATAGCTGAAAGAGTAGGGGGTGGGGCAGGTATTACAACGGCTGGTGTGCTTGGTGTGTCCTTAGCGGCAATAGACGCTTTTACTTTTTCAGTTTTATCTGCCAAAGCCTCTTTTGATGTTTCCCCCTCTTTTTGTTGAGCTGGGATTAGCGGTTTATCAGACGAAGGTGGCGGCAAATTTGTAGGAATTGTCATAATTCCCTCAAGTGTAAGTTATATAAAATTATTATAACATTTTACTGTTAATTAATAAAAATAATTAAATAATACTTTTTAAAAGTATAAAATTAACTAATTTTAACAAAGAAAATTTAAAAAAGAAAATAATTGTTGTTTAAGGTCAAAAGTCTACTCATCACTCATTGCTCATTGCTCATCACTCTTTTCTGGTAAAATATCTCTAGATATGTGAAAATAACTGAAGTATTATAATGCTTGTCTAAAAAATATATATGGTTGTATCCGTAATGTCCTATAAAGTCATGGCATTCGGTCTTTCTGACGTTGGACTTGTCAGGCAAAATAACGAAGATGCCTGGGGTGCCGTCCCTGAGATAGGTTTTTTTGCTATTGCCGATGGCATGGGCGGCCATCAGGCCGGAGAAGTCGCAGCCCGGGAATGCATCACCAGTCTTTGCAAAATTGTTAAGAAGATTCGATCGAAAAAAAAGAAATTGTCTCTGACTGAAACACGTTCTAGCCTGCATAAAGCGATCGAACAGGTCAATGACATCATCTACAAATTGGGCCATGCCAACCCTGAATTAAAAGGGATGGGCACAACCCTATGCTGTATGCAATTTCATGAGCAGGGAGTCGTCTTTGCTCATATTGGCGACAGCCGCATTTACAGGTATTTTGATGGCAAGCTCATTCAGTTGACCACTGACCATTCCCTGATGAGAGAGCTCATTGACTTGGGACAGCTGAGCGAGGGGCAGGCCCCGGAATTTTTATATAAAAATATCATTACCAAAGCGATGGGGACTGAGCCGCATATCGAGCCCTCGATACTTGTCAGCGAAGTTACCGATCACGACACTTTTCTGATGTGCACAGACGGCTTGTCGGATCTTTTGACACCGGCTGAAATTGAATCGATACTATCGCAAGATTTGCCGGTTGTCGAAGCAGCTAAAATCCTTGTCAAGACCGCTAAAGCTAAGGGCGGGTTTGATAATATTACTGTAGTGTTAATACGTTTAAAAGAGATTAATGACGCGCAGGATCTATCTAGACAATAATGCCAGCACCCCCGTTGATCCTCGGGTGATTCAAGCGATGGCCGAGGATCTGGAAAAACACTATGGCAATCCATCCAGCGTGCATTTTTTCGGTCAAGTCAGCCGCAAAAGGCTCACCCAGGCCCGCGATCTCATTGCTGATTATCTTAAAGTAAAGCCAAAAGAGATCATGTTCACTTCTGGAGGAACAGAGGCGATCAATATGATCTTAAGAGGCTACCTGCAGCTTCATCCTCATAGCCATGTGATCACATCAACAGCTGAACATTCCGCTGTCTTTTCCACTTTGAAAAGTTTAGAAAAAGGTTGTCAGATACACGTTGACTATCTTTCACCGGGACTCTGGGGAGCCATTAAGCCCAATGCCGTCAAGCAAGCCATCAGGCCAAATACCCGTTTGATAGCTCTGATGGCTGTTAACAATGAGACCGGAGTAAAAACCGATATTGAAGCTATCTCTGAAATCGCTAAAGAGACGGGAGTCCCACTGTTTGTGGACGGAGTGGCATTGCTTGGAAAGGAACTCTTTACTATTCCAGAAGGAGTATCTTTCATGGCATTTAGCGGGCATAAATTTCATGGTCCTAAAGGCATTGGTTTTGCTTATGTTAAATCTTCAGAAAAATTGTCTCAGCTGCTGACCGGAGGAGACCAGGAATTTGGAAGAAGAGGCGGCACAGAAAATATGACTGGCATTATTGGATTGGCAAAAGCAATTGAGATCCTTAAAAAGGAGCTTCCGGCATCTTCTGAAAGAATGGCTTCACTGAGAGATTTTTTTGAGTCGGAGTTGACTAAATGTCTTTCAGGAGTATCTGTCAATGGGCAAGGGCCGAGGGTCTGTAATACGGTCAATCTTTCATTTGAAGGAATTGAGGGTGAAAATTTGTTGATGGCATTGGACCTGGAAGGCATAGCTGTCAGCCATGGTTCAGCATGCTCATCAGGGGCTCTGGAGCCTTCAAGGATACTTTTAAATATGGGTGTGCCCGCAGCCCGCTCTTCAGTGCGCTTTTCGCTAAGCCGATTCACCACCCGCGAAGAAATCGAGGCGGCTGTTGGAACCATCGTCCGCCTTGTCAATTCCCAGCGAATCAAATAAAAACAACCTTTTCGTGGGGCCGGCATCTTGCCGGCCTTTAAGAAAAAATGCGTATCCAGGGCGTCCCGCCCTGGCAACATGTATTTCACGACGCCAGGGCGGGACGCCCTGGATACGCATTTTATCTTAAAAGCCGGTAGAATGCCGACGGAAACGACGTTGTTTTTAGCTTTTAAAAAAATTTACAATAAAAATTATATTTGATATGACTCGTTCAATATACAATATAACTTTAACAGAGTGGTGGCATGAAAAGATTTTTATTAGCCTTTTTCTTTTTGATAGTTGGTCCAATATCTAATGTTTCAGCTCACGATATTGGTCAAAACAATGAAGTTCAATTAACCAAATTTGCCGAAGATGTTAATAAATTGCAAAATGACCCCAGCCATATTCTTTGTCAAAAATTACTTCAAGGACCTAAAGGGGCCACTGGGCCAGTGGGGCCAAGGGGGCCAACTGGCCCAACCGGACCTACAGGGTCTACTGGGCCAGCTGGCCCAATCGGCCCGCAAGGTGTTCCAGGACCTATCGGCCCGCAAGGTCCTACTGGGGCAACAGGAGCTGCAGGTAGTGCAGGAGCTACAGGTAGTACAGGAGCGACTGGGCCTGCTGGCTTGTCGACCATTGTCACATATCAACCTGGTGGAGTTCCGAGCGGCACTATTTTCGATAATTTCACGACCCTCACAAATTATATAGCCTCTGTTGGGAATTCAGTGGATCGATGGACTATTCAAATCGATGGATCTTTTACCGGTGGCAGTCCGAGTATACCCAGTGGAACTTATGTTCTTCCAAGTTCGGTGGAATTTATTGGCGTCGCCAGTGCCGCCGATCCAGGCAACTATCCAACTCTATCTGGGGACGATGTTTTCTTCAATCCGCCACCTTTGGAATTGTATTTTACGAATATTCCTTTTATTGAATTTAATGATTTAGCGAGTCCAGTGATGACCGTAAATGGTGGTATTATTTATCTCCATTTGACGGAAACGACCATTATTCAAGGTTTTTCACCGTATATAAGTGTCGTCAATGGCGGAGAAGCCTTTGTTCGATTGTATAGCGTTTCCTCCTTAGGATCTGGAGGTGGGCCCGTGAATCCGATTATTTCCGTCGATAGCACGTCCTTCGCTTCTATTATTGCTTTCGATTTCGGAGCCGTTATTAGCGGGTCACTTTCCGTGACTGCTGGTGGCACGATTAATCTTCGATATGTTGATTCTGCAAGATTAGACCCATTATTTATCACCTCTCCAACGCCAGGTGTTAACTTAATTCCGATCAGTTTAGCTTCCCAAATCAGTGGACTTGAAAGTGGGACGACAACTTTAGTTAACGGTGTTTCTCCCTCAATTTCAGCGAATCTAACAGCAACTAGTCGCATTACAGCATTGTACAGCAATACAACAGGATCGACGAGCCTCGGTGTCTTAGCCGCACCATTAGCAGATCGAACTTTAGGGACACCTGGAACTTTTGTTATTCGAAGCTTCGATTTAAGCAATGCCCCTGTGCTTGGAGACAATAGCACAGTAGAATGGCATGTTGTAGATACGAATAATTAATAGAGATAGGGGACGATATTCCCTTGCCCTTGCCCATGCCCATGCCCTTGCCCGGAAATTAATCTTTACCGATTTAAATTATAGAAACATTACTGAATGAAACAGTAATGATTGATTAGTCGGGCAAGGGCAAGGGCATGGGCAAGGGCAAGGATTACTGTCCCTGTCGGGACAGCCTAGATATGCGTCGTGATCGATATCCTCTTGATTTCCATTAAGGAAGCCTCCTTCACAGTGAGCCCAAAGGGGGCTAAATAGACTGACTCTCCTTCTTCAGGCACATGTCCTAACACATTTGTCATGAGCTCTGCCAGGGTAAGTTTTCCATTTTCATCCAGTTCGACATCAAATTGCTTGTTAAATTCGCTGACCTTGTAATCTCCTGGGAAGGATTTATCAATGATAAGAGTATCAGGGCTTTCGCTTTTTGGCTTTTCTCTCAGTTCGCCAAAAATCTCCTCCATAAGGTCTTTTAAAGTAATAATTCCTATTGCCAAACCTTGATCATCAAGAACAATGGCGATGCTGTTGTTTGTCTTTCTAAATTCTTTCAATACCTGAGGCACCTTTGTATTTTGAGTGATGAACCAGGGCGGCAAAGAATAGTCCCTGGCCTTTTTGCTGTCAGGAATTCTGATCAAATTTCGGGCTATGGCAATGCCTACAATATGGTGGATGTCCTTATGGTAAATTGGAATATATTCTTCTTCAAATTTTGATATAATTTGCCTCAAATGCCCTACTGTAGTTGTTGAGGCAACCAGTGGAACAATATTGATAGGCTGCATGATGTGGCGGGCATCTTTATTCCTTAAGCTAAAAATATTCCATGTGACAGTATTGAAATCCGGGCCTTCGGTTTCGCCGCTATGATCTTCTTCCTGAGATTCCAGAATTTTCTGCAGGTCCTCGCGATTTAAAATCTTCTCTGACTGAACTTCCTTGCCGCCAAAGAGAATATTAGTAAGCTTCGAAATCCAGCCCAAAACCCACAACAAAGGCGTCATCAGCTTGGCTGTAACATACAAGATGGGAGCGCCCAACATGGCAACATGCTCAGCATAACGGCGCGCGGCAAACATGGGGGCTAGTTCTCCAACAATCAAGACGAGCAACACTTGTGTTAACGGAGCCAAATCAGGATCAAGGCCTAAGGCAAGGTAGGATTCCCTGGCAAATTCAGATCCGGCCATCATGGCGGCGTTTACGCATAACAAAGTGGTCCCGAAAAGCCTGGCAGGATCTTTGAGGATGTAATTCAGCCAAATAGCCCTTTTCATTCCTTTGCTGACATAATAGTGCAGACGAATTTTATTCAATGAAACGCAGGCCATCTCTGCCATTGAGTAAAAAGCCAGAATTACTATGGAAATGAAGTTTAATGTGCTCCACCAAAGAAAATTTGAGAGGTCCATTATCTCCTCATTATTTTAACTTACGGATATATAAACGCCTGATCCTGTTCGGAGTAGCTGAGAGGATTTGAAAGAGGAAATTTTCTATTTCATATTTAGTTCCACTTTTTGGGATCTCTCCCAGCCGTTCTGTGAGCCACCCGCCAATCGTCACCATATTGCCCGGGCTTTGTAATTCAACTTTGAAAAACTCATTGAATTCCTCGAGCTCCAGCTTGCCGCTGGCAATAATTTCATTTTTTCCTGCCCTGGTGTATAGCTCTTTCTTATCTTTTAAATTTGTGATCTCTCCAATCACAATCTCAATGAGATCTTTCTGAGTAATCAAGCCCGATATAGATCCATATTCATCCACCACCAACGCCATATCTTCTCCTTTTTCATTGAATTTTCTTAGGAGCAGTCTGGCCGGGGTCGTTTCTGGAAAATAAAAAGGTTTCGAAATGATTGGTATGATATCTTGAGGAGTATTGATTTTATCCCTATTCAGAAAAAATTGCTTTGCGCTGATGATGCCCAAAATATTGTCCAAACTGTTTTCACATACTGGCAATTGGGAGATCTCATCATTGATAAAGAGATGCGTCAATTTCGTAATGGGGTCTTCAATATCATAAAAAACAATATCTCCCCTAGGATGCATCAATTCTTTGACATTGGACTCTTGCAATTCAAGATAACCAAACACCAGGTCTCTTTCATTTTCATCGAAAACACCATGCTCCTCTGATGTCTTTATCACGTGTTCCAACTCTTCCCTTGAAATGCTTTCATCCTTTTTTAAAAAGAAGAACATGAGCCTGGAAATAGGTGTTGTTATCTCTATAATAGCTCTACGAATAGGTCCTAGCCATGACTGGGCTTTAGAAATAATGGGAACAACTCTATAGCTAAATGAGACATTGTTCTGCAGGCCTAAATATTTTGGAATGATTTCTCCGAACACGAGTGTGAGCACTAGCGGAACACCGACTTTCAATAGCCAATGGCCGAAATCACCAAACATATGTGAAACAACGTTTTGCAAAAGAATATTGACCAGGGTATTCAACATGAAAATGGTAACTAAAAGATCCCTGGGCTGAGAAAGAAGGTTGGCAATCAGCCTTCTTCTTGGATTGGCGTCATTTTTAAAAGTCTTAATTTGGGTGATTGAAAGAGAAAAAAATGCCGCTTCCGAACAAGAAAAAAATCCCGACAGGAAAATAAGCAATGTGGCAATGAAAATGAGGATTGCGATCTCTGTCATGGCTTAATAAAAAACACTTTTGTTTGCTCTTCAGGGACTAAACCAAGACCTTTCATAAGCGATAGTTCAATCCAGGCTGGATCGCTCTCACTGTTCAATTTTCTATTCAACATATCTTGCAGGGTTAAGGCTTGTTCCTTTTCTGCTTGCAGCTCTCTTAGGTGAGCCAAGAGCGCCCCATATTCCCTTCTTTGAGGATATATCGCATGCTCAAAAAGGATGCAGCAGGATAAAATAAACACGATCACCCACCAAAAATTCCATAAAAACCGTTCAATTCGCATCCATTTCCTCTGAAAAGCCTTGTTTGTAATATAGCTTATCTATAATATTTTTCCTCATTTAAGTCATCTTTTTTCAAGAAAGTTAAAAGAGATTAATATTTAAATTTTTATAAAATTAATAATAGTATGTTATAATTAAAAATAAACTAACTATTTATTAATGAATTAATAGGAGGTTAGTATGTCAATTAATAGTAATTCCTACTCAAGTTTTCCTTATGAAGCCAAGGCACCCTCGAATCCAGTCGAAGACAAAATGAAATATCTCGATTCTATTGCTACTGCTCCTGATGCCGAAAAAGTCAAGCAACTTTCTAGTGATTTTGAAAACATTAACTCTGCATTCAATGAAATTTTGCAAGAGATCTCAAAAGGGAATATCCCGCCTGACCTACAGAACCGATTGACTGCATTTGGAAACAACCTAAGCAGTGTTCACGGAGACGATGAAGAAGTCAATATCAAGATTGCAACTGTAGTCGACCGTGCCCGCCAAGCTGCAGATTTTATTACTTCAGTGAGGGGAGATGCCGAAATACCAAAGCTCGATAGACCGTTTGGCCAAGAACCACGGAATGAGCAAAAAGATATAAAAAAAATAGCATAAAAATTTTCAAGAATTCCTTGTATTTATTTGCTGCCTATAGTAAACGTTTTTCCTTATATCCAATTAAACTATTGAGGGGAAATAATGAGAAAAGCGTTTATTGCCTTAGGGATCTTTTTTGCAGCAATCTTTAGTCAAAATACACTAGAAGCCCATTGCCAAATGCCTTGCGGGATATACCACGATGATATGGTTTTCGATCAGATCGATCAATATGTCGAAACTATGTTCAAAGGCATAACTATTATCTGCAATAGCAAGTTCGCAACTCCTCAGGACCATAACGAAGTCGTCCGTTGGATCATCCTTAAAGAAAATTCCTCGAATGAGATGGCCAACCTCATCACAACCTATTTCCTTCAGCAAAAAATTAAGCCCGGCGAAGACGATACAATAAAAAAACTCACAAGCGCCCATAAGCTGCTTTTCTTAATCGTGCAAATCAAGCAGCGGGCTGACAAAAAGCTTGTCGAAATGTTCGCTGATGAATGGGAAGACTTTAAGCTGATGTTCCACGTCGAAGGTTATGAATGCCAAATCGAAATGCTGAAAAAGCGCAAGCGTGAACAATTGCAAAATGAAAAAGACAAAGCCAAAGGCGGAACAGGAACTGCTGTTGTTGCTCCTCATGACCATGACCACGATCACGACCATGATCACGACCACGATCATGACCATGACCACGATCACGATCACGATCACAACCATTAAAAATTTTTGACACAGATAACACAGATAACACAGATTTTCACAGATTTAAAGAAAGAAAAAAGTTAGCAATTAAATAAGTCTGTGATTATCTGTGAAATCTGTGTCATCTGTGTCTAATTTTTTCCTGTATTTATTGGGAAGCCGAGGCGGGCAGAGATTGCCCTGATGACTATAATGGGATGGCGCAGAAAATAAAGAAACAGCCGCCAGTAGGTCACATTAATTTGCCTCTTGATCAATTCTGATGAGTTCGTTAAGCAATCTTCCAGCCACTCGCGATGAATATGAAAAAAATCAGACGGCAGTTTTTCTATAGGAAAAAACTTGACCTCGCAACTTTCATCACTATTGACTAAATTTCCTTGGATATCCTTGCATTGAAATGCGTAAGTATAACTAGCTAAGTGACTTATCGGCCAATATTCCCCAAATTTCCTTAAATTGCCCACCGTAAGTCCGGTTTCTTCAAAAACCTCGCGGACTATTGCCTTCTCAGGAGATTCCTCTTCCTCGATTCCTCCTCCCGGAAACACCCACATAGGCACATCTCTTCTTTTTAAAAGAAGAACTGCATTTCTATCATTATTAAATACAATCCCAACAACACCATTGCGCATAAGTAACAATATATATATTTAAAATTTTAATTTACCATGCTATATATAAATTAAATCCCTAAATCAGGAGATTTTATGAGCTTGGTAGTCGCAGGCCCGAGAAATTTGTCATTGCATCCACATCCAATCCACCCTCTGAAATTTCAATCCGGGTTAGCTCGCGTCTCCTATCGGCTTCTTGAAAAGCATAGCAAGGATTTTGCCCATAATCCCATGGATGACAAACTTGAATTTCTCCAATCCACTTTAAATGAAATGATCATAGACGGCCAAGAGAAATTAGAGAAACTGAGAAAAAAAACCAAGAAAGCTGAAAGCAGTTGCTGGCTGAGTAAAAAGACTGTCAGAAGCTTAAGGGTTGGGGCCGCTCTTACTATTACTGCAACTGTAACTACATTGGCCCTCAGTGTGCTTCAGTGCAATGCTTCTGATACATCAGTATCCTCTTTGGTTACGGGCTGTGTTGGAGGTGTATTAACGGCCTTAAAAGATTATGCCAAAGATAAAAAAGACGATGCCGATGATGAGGCTAAAAAAGCTCGCGAGCGAGAAAGGGAAGAAGAGATCAAGCAGGCAAAATTACTCCTCACATTTTTGAGCGAATGTCAAAATTTCAAGCAAATCCCTAAAAAGAAGTTGTATTATACCAAATGCACTGACTCTTTAAAAAATTGTGTAGATAACTTAAGCAAAATTCCTAACTGCTATAAAGAGCGCATGCCATCCTGCGATATTTGGACTTCAAATATGATCAAGCTTCTTCCAAGAAATCACCCCACCAAGCTTGCAGTAAAAAAACTCATCGAAACGGCTCAAAAGATGGCCTCAAGCGGCCATTTACAAAGGATTGGTTCATTATTAGGTGAGCAGGTTTTGACTTCAGTTGCTAGCTCGCCTGATCTTGCTGGCAAAGTTGAAGAAAATAAACCAACAGTTGCTGCTTTGGTGAAAAAAGAGTCTTCTGATGGCCTGGAAAATGAATATCAAAGGCAGTGGACTGAGCTGGAAAAAATGCTTCCTGCTCCCGTTGATAAAATTATTTTTGATGGATGGTGCCTGACGAAAAAAGGGGCCCAAGTTAGTCCTAAAAGCCCTTCAAGCAGGATTAGAAGGCTCAAAAATGAACCGAGTTCAAAAGAGAATTCAACCAACGAGCCTAGTCTTGCCATCAGTCTAGTGCCAACTCCAAAAAATGCCTCCGCATTTACTGCAACGGGCCTTCCCAAGCCTAGCAATGGCACTGCTGTTGCTGCAACCGAAGGCAATGAAAAACAGCTTTCCAGCCTTATGCCTCCACTTCCTGTTCAAAGTGCATCATCTGAAGCCACTCTTGTCGCACCAATACCCATACGTCCTACCACATCAACTGGTTTTCCAATTGCCGCAGGCGCTTCCACAAAGCCGGAAATAACCATTCATGTTGTGCCGGCAACAGAGATCGGGGCAACTCTCAGCATCCCAATAAATGTTGCAGCAGCAGCTTCAAATGATGGAGATAAAAATAGTGGCAGAGCAGCAACTAGAACACCGCCGCCCACACCAGATCCTATGGACAAGGTTTAGGCATGCAAACTCAACGAGGCTATAAATGAGAATATTGGTTGCAGGCGCCTCAGGATTTTTAGGCAGCGAGCTCGTTTCCTTTTTAAAAAAGCGGGGTCATGAAGTATTTTCATTAACTCGGCATGAAAGCAACTCCAATAATTCTCTTTATTGGGATCCAGACCTGAATATGATGCCTTGCAATGAACTAGAAGGCTTTGATGCTGTCGTCAACTTAGCCGGAGATAATATTGCAACGGGCAGATGGTCGGAAGGAAAAAAGAAAAAAATCCTCAATAGCAGGGTAAACAGCACAAAAGCCCTTAATGATTGCTTAGCGAACTTAAAAAAGCCCCCAAAAGTACTTGTTAATGCTTCAGCGATCGGCATTTATGGCAATCGCCATGATGAGGTCCTTAGCGAAACTAACCCATCAGGCTCGGGCTTTTTAGCAAATGTCTGCAGGCAATGGGAGCAAGCTGCTGATGAAGCCAAGCAAAGTAATATTCGAGTGGTCAAATTGCGTTTCGGGGTTGTTCTGTCGCCAACTCAAGGAGCCCTCAGCAAAATGCTCATACCTTTTAAATTGGGATTGGGCGGGAAGTTAGGGCCTGGAAATCAATATATAAGCTGGATTGATATTGAAGATGCCTTAAGGATTATTTTATTTGCCATACAGAGCCCCGATTTGCAAGGACCTATCAATGTGGTGGCTCCTCAACCGGTCACGAATGAAGAATTCACAAAAGCAATTGGCAAGGCCCTAAACCGGCCTACCTTTATGAATGTCCCAGAACCAATTTTGAAGTTGATTTTTGGAGAAATGGCCAATCCGCTTTTTCTTTACAGTACGCGGGCAATGCCTCAAAAGCTCCTGGAGTCAGGCTACTCGTTTCTCTATCCTACCCTGGAGTCTTCGTTAGAGAAAATAAAGTAAATAAAACGACCAAACGACCTTAAAGACCATAAGAGACAATTGCATAAGTGACAAGAAATATTTCAATATACTATCTTGTCATCTTGGTGACAATAAGACTTAAAAAGTGGCTTAGGGCATACAATGTTAAGCTCCTTCGGAGCTATACATTGTAATGTCCAACAGCCCTAAAAGTATGGAGAAATCCTGCACCTGGGTACAGCAAACTTTCCAAAAACTTCAGAAAAAAAAGGGTTTGACTTTTGGAATATCTCATAAGGACCTTAAAGACATTAATGACAAAGGACAAAAAAAGTCTTTCAGTCGTTAAGGTCGTTAAGGTCTTTATGGTCCTTAAGGTCGTTTGGTCGTTTCTGGTTTAAAACTTCAATTCGACTTCCCCGCCGACATAAGCCGAAGGATCAACCCTGAAATGTTCTTTATGATGGTAGTGCCTGTCAGCCAAAGTGACTCGGCCGGAAAAAGTGTAGCCAGCATGAATGTTTGCATTGATCCATTTTTTGCTGTCATAATTTAATCCCAGCTCCCCGCCGGCAGTTTGATAGACAAACAGCGACTTAGGCACCCAAGTATGCTCGCTGGCGCGATGGCGTGAAAAAATAAGTCTTCCGGCAGCAGAAACAGACCAATTGCAATTGAATTGGTAAACAGCCGAAACATCGACAGGATAAACTAAGTTTATCTTCAGTTTCTTTGTTGCCTGCCAGTCGATACCGACAATTGGATATACTCGATCGATTTTCATACCGGTGGCGATCAAGAAACCGGTGTGGAATCCAATATTTTTGCAGAGCTGATATCTGCCCCACAATAAGAAATCTAACGTTAAGTACTCGTTGAAATTCCATGTATGGGTATCGACATTTGCTGCAGCTTGCGCCTTGATGGTCCATCTCTTGAATCTTTCAGTGAACCCGCCAAGTGACAATGTTCCTGTATGAAAATATTGCTGCTTGAAAAATGGGTTAGTTTTGAAATCGAAATCCACCAAAGAATATTCAAGTGTGAGCCCTAAACCTTCTTTTTTGCATTCATTATAATAAAAAATCATTCCTGCATCAGCAAAGACCTCTGCGTATTGGAACTTGCGATGGTCCCAATCCAAATGATTGTGGTGCTCTCTTTTGATGTTCGTCTTAAAAATATAGTCGCCATTCACAGCGAAATTGAACGGCCTGTTGTCTTTAGTATTGGTCTGCGCGGCAATATATGACGTATCGTCTGCACGGATTGGGCTATAATCCGAATTGTTATAGGCGTTTGCTGATGTCGCTAACAGCACTAAAGGAAAAATAATGTAGCAGATTAGATATTTCACAAGTCACTCCATGCAAATAAATGTTTTGAAAATAGGTTCCCAAATAATGGTATTTAATAGATGACTTTTACTGAAAATTGAAAATACCGTCAATTGATTTATAGCAAAATTTTTAGAAATTTCAGGAGATAATAACTATAAGTGCTTAAGGCTTATTTAATATTGACTGGAAATACAGAATAATGTTATAAACTTTACCTAAAATGTTAGAAAGTAATCTCTTTTTATTTAAGGGTAATAATATGTCTTCAGTCACAGGCTCCACAGATAAGTTGGGCAGTCCTCTTCCTGCCTCGCCAACATCCGGATCGAACAGCCCTCGTCCCAGCACCCCAACTGATAACAAAGCTGCTTCTAAAGCGAAGGAAGTTTTTAGCACTCCGAAATCTGCTTTGGCCCCTTTTGAGACCCCTAGCAGGGCCTGGGTAGTCTTTCGCTCGATTTGCTTCCCCCTGGCCTGGCTGGTCGAAAAAATTGTCGAACTGTTTCAAGCGATCATCAAATGCTGCAAAGAACTTGCTGAGGAGGATGTTGCAACTCCCGATCCTTTGACAAGTAGCCCGTCTTCAGGCCCAAGCTCAACCCTTTTGGGTGCAAAGGGAACCGATTCACCTGATATCGACAGCGACAGCGGCTCAGACGACGGTTTGGACGATAGTCCTGAAATTGTGGGCAAAGTTGATAAGTTCCTAAAAGATCTTAAGCAGATGGAAACTCTTAAGAAAAGAACAATGGCTAAGATCGATGAATTGAAAGAAAAACCCCACGACACCTCTTTGGAAGATTTCTTCAGTCATTTAGACAGTCTCAACGACAGCATTATCTATTTTAGAAAGATCCCTGAATCGATCGATACCAACACCAAAGAATTTTTGGAGGCTCTTGAAAAAGAAATTCCTGCTGAAAAAGTTCCTGAAGGGCAAAAAAGCCCACTGAAAGAAAGAAAAGAGGCATTGCAAAACCGCAAGGCCGAAAACGAGAAGATCAAAAAAGAACTCGCTGATCTTGTTGCTGGCTGGGATAAATTCTTAAAAGACAATAAAGATAATATCACACGTTCTTTTAGGTCCTATCAAAAAGACTTGCAAAGCAGGTTTGATTCTAAAAACGACAAAAGCGATAAAGCTGATTCTACAAAGAAAAAATTAGAGCTCTACAATCACTATGTAAAAGTTTTTGGCATCATGGAAAAACTCAAATGGGTAGTAAAGGATGATGTCCACAATAAACTTCAGACTGAAAGAAAGAAATTCGTGGATGCTATTGGATTAGTCAATATTGGCAATACTTGCTGGATGAATGCCACTCTTCAAGCTCTGTATGGAATTAAAGAAGTCACTCATCGCATCAAAACAATGACTGACCCTGCGCCGATATTTAAAGAAACTGAAGCGTTTCATAAAGAAAGGACCGCTAATATACCTCCAGTAAGACCTAGAACAATGAACGAAGAAACGGATGAGGAATTTGAAAAGAGGATTCAAGATTTCGAGAACAAATATCCTGTTAAGCGTTCTGATAAAGTAGAAAAAATGCTTCATGAAGCTAGAATGGCTTTCTATGAAAAAAATGGAAAAAAAGGCAATAAACCTGAGCTTAGAAAAGCTGAAACGGATGATGCTTTCCAATCCAGATTAAAGAAGCATGGCCTAATTGATTATGTAGCTGGATGGAAAAAAATCCAAATGCCTGAAAAGTATTTTGAAAAGTCTCTAGATGGTAAAGAAGAGGAATACAAAAAACAATACTTAGAAATGTATCCCCATTTCCTTTCCCCACTTAAGCCAGAAAGTGAAAAAGAATTTACCGCCAGAAAAGAAAAATATTATATGGATAAAAAAATTGCTAGAGAACAGAGTTCAACAGATGAATTGGCAAAGAAAAAGGAAATTCTCACGGCTCTCAAAGGAGTGTGGAATGCATGGGAAAATGACGAATCCAAACTTGAAGATGCCTTAAAAAAGCTCGAAAAAGAAATTTACAACGGTATTTCTCATGAATATAGAGCAGCTGATAATAAAGGTGAACAGAATGACAGCGCACCTTTAGTTGAAATTATCATGGAAGTTTTAGGGTTTCAAAATATAGAAAGCGCCAAAAGAAAAAGCTCAAAATTAAATATTGAGAGTGTCACGGCCGCTCCTTCGTATATTTGGAATATCCCTTTAGCAGGTCAAAAAGTTACTACAGCAAATGATCTTATTGAAAACTCAACAGTTGAAAGGCCAAATACTGACCCAGATCAACTTTGGAATACAGGCGTGGAACGTACCAGCAACTACTTAGTTCAGTATAGTTTGACGTCTGATCCTCAGCCTGTAATGGCGCTTAGGTTTGAACGCCGTTGGCAAGGTAAGGACAAAGAAGAATTGGAAGATAAGGTCAAAAAAATAGATTTAAATATCCCTGAGTGGGAACGCGTAATTAAACATCTCAGAGATCAGCTAGGAAGGGAAGACCTTGATGCTGACAATATCAAAAAAAGTTTGATAAGAACTTTACTGCCCGGATCAGTAAATAGACACCCTATTAATTTTAAAGACTATGTTTTAGACTTAAGCTGCGCCTATTCACCTGCAGTTCGCGCAAAATATCCCAATGGTATTCGTTTTCGCGCAAGAAGCATCATTAAGCATGCAGGCACTGATAGTAGCGGTCACTATACCTCAGTAAGAGTGGAAAAAAATGGAGCCGGGCGCCACCTCAACGATGAAACTGTTTCGATATTAAGTAAAAAAGAGATGTCTGAAGAAAGTTCGGGCGGCTACATCGTCCTCTGCGAAAGAATTGATAATCAAGTGCCAACGTAGTGCTTAGTTCTTAGTTCTTAGTACTTAGTGCTTAGTGCAGAGTGCGTAAGCCGCGAATGAGCTTAGGAAAAAATTAAATGAGTTATTATAAATTGAAAAGCGGTGCGGAGCACCGCACTCCAAAGAGCAATTCGCTGCGCTCATTGCTCGTAGTTAAACGATTCGTTATTAAGGAGCTGCGAGCGAAGCGAAGACAGCTCTTTGGAGTGCGGTGCTCCGCACCGCTTTGTTTTTTTAACAAGTAAATTAATTTTTTCCTAAGCTCATGCGCGGCTCAGACACTAAGAACTAAGTACTAAGAACTAAGCACTAAGTACTAAGAACTAAGAACTAAGAACTAAGTACTAAGCACTAAGCACTTATAAAAGGTAAATATGTCTTCTGTAAACTCAGTCACACCTGGCCCGCTGTTTGTGGAAACCAAATTGGAGAACCTTGTTCCATCCATTAAGGAAGGAAGGGTTTGGGTTGTTCTAAAATCAATTTGTTTCCCCATTGCATGGTTGATAGAAAAAATTATCAATTTCGTCAAAGAGCTTTTTTCTAGTGACGGACGGATTGATGAGGATTTGAAAGGTGAGTCGGATGAGGTCAATGATGTTATCGAATACGCCAAAAGGCAGTTTACTCAATTTGACTATTTAAAAGATAAATATAACAGCACCATCGAAAAAATTGAAGCGATTAAGAATAAATCAGATTCAGATAACACACCGACAAAGCGGCAATTTTTCGATCGTATTAATGAGATTGATGCGCATGTCAATTTTTGCAGAACTTCAAGAGATGATCTTGAAGGTGATTTAAAGACACTCAATGCCAAGAAAGCTGATTTGAAAGACAGCAATCCCTCCAAAAGCGATATGGCACTGGTTGAGGATGCCCAAATGAAAGTTGCCGCTCGTGTTGACGCCTTGAAAAAAGAAGCTGACAGCATTACTGCAGAATGGGAACATCTTTTAAAGACTAACCAAAAAGGGATCATAGCACATTTTCTCAAATTCCAATCTTTATTACCGAAAAAACTTGAAGAAGACCTGAAAAAAGAAAAAGATTCTTCAGCAGACTCTGAGAAAGATACCCTAGCGCGATCCTACAATCTATTTAAATGTTACATGACTTCTTTTTATGCATTTAAAAAGATGGGTTGGATCAAAGATGATGGCAATCACGAGGCTGTTTTTAAATTTGGAAAATCATTTGCACTGTTGTCAGGGCTGCCAAACTTTGAAAATAAATTATCCAATGTTTGTTGGATGAATTCATCCATTGCAGCCATAAAAGCAGTTCCTAAGTTAATGTCCAAGCTTAATGAAAATTTTAGCTTGCCAAAAGATCAGGCTAATTTGAAAGATGCTTTTAAGAAATTATTAGGGGCTCAGGCGGTTTGCAACAAAGAGAAAATTGGAATCTATCAAAATAAGATAATTGATTGTTTACATGCCATCAAAGGCGGTAAGCGATTAGGGGTCAATCAAGAAGATCCTTCTATAGATATCATCCCTCAACTACTTGAAAGTTTAAATTTCAGCGTTCCAATCATTCAAACTTTAAAGTCGGATAAAAAGGAAACAGTCAATTTAGATGCAAAAATGTTATGGTCGGTGTCTTTGCCAGGTGATAAAAGCAAAGCGAAAGTTAAATACGTAGACCTGCTCAAAGGCGATTTGGTCGAGGAAGTTGACGATCCTGGTAGAAAATGGGATGGCAACATAAAATACACCATTACCAACCAATTTGACAACGTACCTGATGTTTTAGCCATACACCTGAAGCGCTACAAGAAAGATGAAATTGCAAATGATGACAATGATGATGAAAATGAAGACAGTCCAAAAAGTAAATTCCAGGCATCTAAGATTAACACTTCTTTGCAAATTGATGATGTCATGGATTTGACTAAAGCAAACATCTTCACTGATCATGCTCTCAATGGTAAAACAGCAAAATATAAGCTCATCTCATGCGTTCTTCATAGCAGCAAAAAAACAATTGCGAGCGGACATTATACTGCAATCGCATTTGATGGAGATATTTGCAGGGAATACAATGACGACCGCGATGTCACACGTATTTCCAAGCAAAAAGGCCTGAAATTAGCCTCCAAATCGGTCATTCAGTTCTGGCAAAGAATATAAGCTTATATGCATAATGCATTTTAAAAGGAGTGTATTATGACTTATAAGCCCAAAATTTTAGCCTTCGCAGGCAGCCTCAGAAAAGATTCATATAATAAAAAGCTAATCAAAATAGCTTGTAAAGGCGCTAAAGATGCCGGGGCTGAGGTCACATACATCGACCTCATCGACTATCAAATGCCTGTCTATAATGAAGACATCGAAACAAAAGATGGTCTGCCTGACAATGCAAAGAAAATCAAGGAGCTCATGTGGGCCCACGATGGTTTTCTTATCTCTGCTCCGGAATACAACAGCTCCATTTCAGGGGTCCTCAAGAATACCATCGACTGGGCATCAAGAAATTTAACCCCTGACGAAGTGTATCTTTCATGCTTTATTGGCAAAGTGGCTTGCATCATGAGCGCTTCTCCAGGCAACTTGGGAGGCCTGCGTGGGCTGGTCACTGTCCGCAGTATTTTGGAAAATATCAACACCATGGTCCTGCCCGATCAAAAGTCCATCTCAAAAGCATTTGAGGCTTTTACGCCGGATGGCAATCTCAAAGACCCAAAACAGCAAGAGGGTATCATCAATTTAGGCAAAAAGCTTGCTGAAACCATCGCCAAGCTCAAAAGCGGTGCTCTAGTCGCCAGTTCTAAATAAAAAAAGAACCACAAAGACACAAAGGCGCAAAGAAAATTTAAAGATAACCCTCTCATCAGGCTGCAAGCTTTTGTAAAGATCAGACCTGAACTATGAGCAGCGAGCGAAGCGAGACTGCTCTTTGGAGTGCTGCAGCTTGCTGCAGCTTTTAATTTCACGAACGTTCAGAAAAATTCATTGATAAAAATGCAATTTCATTAGGATGACAGTAAGTTGCATTAAGTTATTGATATTTAAAGTTGTTCTATTTCCCGATTGTGCAATTTAAAAGCTGCAGCAAGCTGCAGCACTCCAAAGAGCAGTCTTGCTTCGCTCGCTGCTCATATTAAAAACTTTCTTTGCGCTTTTGTGTTTAATTTTTTATCAGCACTCACTTTAAAATATCGTCGTACTTGGCTTTGAGGTAGTCGACAAAGGCATCCGAAGAAAACGGCCGCCCAGTTGCATTAAGCAAAAGTTCTTTGCTGGTGTAATGCCTGCCATATTGATACACAGTTTTGTGCAGCCAGTCCTTGATAAATTTGAGATCGCCCTTAGAAACCCTTTCTTGCCAATCTGGATGGTCTTTAGCAAACGCGAGAAATAGATGTGAAGCATACATAGTTCCTAAAGCGTATGTTGGAAAATAACCAAAGGCCCCCATCGACCAGTGGATATCTTGCAAACACCCTTCAGCATTATTCTTGGGACTAACATGCAACAATTCTTTAATTTTGGCATTCCACGCTTCAGGAAGGTCCCTGACTTTTAACTTGCCCTCGATCAAGGCAAGCTCGAGTTCAAAGCGAAGAACAATATGGAGAGGATAAGTGACTTCATCTGCTTCAATTCTAATGAGCGAAGGCTCGGCTTTATTTATCCCTTTGTAAAAATCATCAAGAGAAATTGCATCGAATTTCCCTTTAAAATGCTGTTTTAATGAAGGATAGAAATATTTCCAAAAAGGTTTGCTGAGCCCTATCCTGGTTTCCCACCAACGTGACTGGCTTTCATGCATGCCAAGAGATACAGCCTCCCCAAGCGGCGATCCATATTGATCGACAGGCAACCCCATCTCATAGAGCGCATGTCCGCATTCATGGATGACAGCGCCAATGTTGCTCATAATCGACTTTTCATTAACGCGAGTCGTAATTCTACTGTCTGTTGGGTGGCAGGCAGATGAAAATGGATGTGCCGAAAGGTCAAGTCGTCCTTTGGAAAGGTCATAGTCCATGGCTTTCAAAATTTCATGTCCGAATTTTATCTGCTGATCTTGTGGAAATTGCCCATAGAGAAAGCTATCGTTGACGGTCTTTTTGCTAATTTTATCGATTAAAGGAGCAATAGATTTTCTAAGCTTTGCAAAGACTTCCGAGACCTCTTTGGTGGAAATTCCATGCTCATATAGATCGATCAGGGCATCGTAAGGATGTTCTTTGTATCCGATCAAATCGGCTTTCTTTTTTACCATTTGAACTATTTTTTCCAAAAAAGGAGCGAACTGATGGAAGGCATTTTCCTTCCTGGCGTTACGCCAGACCTGTGTTGCTTGGGAGGTAAGTTGTGCAAATTCTTCTACAAATTTTGTTGGCAAGGCTTTTGCAAGCAAGTAATCCCGCCTCCAGCATCTCAATGCAGACTTTTGAGCGTCATCTAAATTTTTCCCAATGATTTTTCCGGATTCGACTTCGATCAGTTTTTCAAGCGCATTTGAAAATTTCTTGCTGGTTTTCATTTGATGGGTGATGCCGGCAAGTGTTTTCAGCTGTTCGGCCCTAATTCCTGCGCCATCAGGCGGCATATACGTTTCTTGATCCCAATCTAAAAGGGAGGTGACGCCATCAAGAACTTTGGCTTTTCGTGAAATTGCATGAAGTTTTTCATAGTCTTTATTTGGATTTTTCATATCGGCCGTCCTAATTTTAAAAGAGCACATTGTAATCTGAAAAAGTATTAAGTTCCAACTTTCTATAAATATCAAAAAAATGTTTTACACTATGCTGTAAATTTATTTTTTAATTAACATTTTTGTCAAATTTAATAGTTTTTTTGTTTTTATTTATTTCCTTTTTCTTTAAGATATTTAAGAAATTCTTCTAGCGAGAATTAAATTAAAAGGTTTGGAGAAAACTCATGAATATTAATCCTATTGATAAAAGTTTACAAGCAATTCAATTGTGCACTAACCCTAAAAAAGATCTGATGTATCTCAAAGTGATCGGTGAGGGCTCAAACCAATACCTAACATTAGAAAAAATTTCATGGTTCGGAAGAATTCTGATCAAACTTGGAATTCATTGCCTCACTAACTTTTTCTTTAAAAAAGTTGCCGATTATGTGAACAGTAATATTTCTCATTTATGCCAGCATGCCAAATACCCTTACCAGATCGACGGACTTTCCCGACTCGCCGGCAGGATCGAAAAATTTAACAACCGAAACTCTAAAAAACTTCAAAGCACTGTCATCAAGATCAACAGTGAAATCGGAGCTTTAAAAGCGAAAAAAACAGATTCGCAAACAGCAAAATCCGAAGGCGACCAGAAGAAAGATGCCGCTGCAGATAAGTCAGCATCGACATCCAAAAAAGTCTCATTGCTTCCAAAAAAAGGCACTTCTGCAGATCCCCTTAATGGTTCAAGAAGTCTGCACGCTGACTCATTAAAGCTGCTACTTGAGATTGAAGAGATTCAAAATAAATCCAGCCCTAAGAAAGATAAAGCAGATAAAGCCGAACCAGATCCAAAACCTGCAAAACAGCCCCATAACGCCACACCATTAAGCCCGAAATCCCAGAAACTGGCTGAGGAAGAAAAACTCAAAAGAGAAGCAGCTGAAAAGGCCCAAAAAGATGAAGAAGAAGGCTTAAGGGATTACTATCTTTCAGAATTTAAGTCGAAGAAAGATGCTGAAGATATGGATAACTTACTAAAACGCCTTATCACTCCGTCAGAAAGTCCAATTCTCAAAAAACAGATCAGAAAGCCAAAGAAAACAAAAGAAAAAGATAAAGCCAATAACGGACCTAAAAAAGTTGATCGATTCCCTGAGAAAGTGGATATGAAAATTCTTGTGGAAGTCATTCAGTTAATGACCCCTGATGAAATTTCAAAATATGCTGCATCTGAGCATGATGTCTTTAAAGTGAAGGAAGGTACCGTTTTTCAGCCAAGTTTAATGTTGACCGCTGCTTGTGCAACGATGTCCAAAGCTCAAATAAAAGCTATGGTGGCTGCACTGTCAAAAACTTATGAGGGTGATTTAGACCTTTTGAAAAATATTTATTACAAAATCGCCACATTGGTGCCTGATAGTAAATTTATTTATAATTTAATAGTCTCTCAACCAAAGTTTTTGGATTCTTTCCAGCCGGAAGATGTAAAACAAGATGGCAATGAAGATGTTGCTGAAAAAGAAAATAAAAGGGCTAAAGTATGGATTGAAGCACGCTTGGGAGCTTGCCTTTTCTCAGTAACTTTGCAAGATAAAAATGCTGATAATAGATTACCTATAATGCGTGACTCATTTCTTCTTGCCAAAGAAGTGATTTTTAACAATTTTCAAAATGAATCTGAAGATCTGCAGATTGAACTTGCTCAATTTGTAATAAAAATGATTGATGTTAATGAATGGGATAAACATTCTTTTATGAAGCACATTGCTTCTAATCCAAAAAAGTTTGAGCAAATATTCCAAGGGGCTATAACAGCTCAGCAAGAGGCTTTTTTAAAGTTAGGGAATTTAAAACTAACGTTTAATAAATAATAATTAGGACTAATATGTTAATAAATGAAAATGCCGTTAAGCTGACACTGTCAGCGATAGATACTTTTGATACATCTAAAAACTCATACTTAAAAGTTGTCGGCAAAGGTGCTGATCAACATCTAATGAGCGTCAAACAAAATTGGTTTGAACGCCTGTGGATGTGGCTAGGATTTTCCAGTGCCTCTATGAAGAATTTGACAACCTTTCTTCTGGACCACATGGAGCAGCTTTATAAGAATTCTTCCTGCCAAAAAATCCGTATGTCCCTGGTAATTGACAAAGTCAAGTCATATGATAAGAAGCATCCAAACAGACTTACAGCAGTAGTTAAAAAAGTAGTCTCTGTTAAAGAACAGTTTGATGCCGCAACATCGCCAAAGCCAAAAAATGATAAGGACAGAAAACCTCAAGTAAATGGGAATAATTCAGCAGCCGACAATGCTGCTAAAACTGATGTCCAAAAAAATAAAAAAGACGTCAAAGATAAGCCTGCAGACGATAATGATAATAAACCAGGCAAGATCAGCCTTAAAGACAGGCTGACGTTTAAGAAATCAGTAAAGAAGACATTGAACTTATTAAAAATGACGATGAAGAAAGCTGCTTCAGACAGAGCCCTATTAAAAAAACAGCCTTCAGAAAAAATTGTCGAAACAAATGAATTGAAATTGTTTAAACAGGCCAGAAAAGATCCTTCGGCTGTTCATGATGTCATCAAAGATATCCAATTCCCATTGGACATGCAGAAAGAATATAAGCAATTTATCAATATTGTCAGCCAAATTGCTGCCGAAATGACCAATGAAGAAATCATGAGCTATGTTGAAGATGCATCGATAGAGGATGTGTTTAAAATACGCTTGGGCAATGTTTATTTGCCTAATATGAAATTTTCAGCATTCTTTTTTGCTATGAATGACGATCAAATTTGCGCCATGATCTCCGGCATTGCAAAATGGGACTTAAAAAGCATCAAGGATGCCTATTATAAAATGGCGGAAAGTTCCTCGACATTGCCAAATAATCATCGATTCTTCGCTCACATTGTATCTCAGAAGAAGTTCTTTGAGGCGATCATTCAAAACCCTGCACCTAAGCCGCCCCGCAAACCAGTCAAAAAAAGCGTGCCACAACTCGTTTTAAATTATCACATTCAATTAGCAACCTACACAATCGATTGCAAATTGGCTGCCCATTATCTTAAGCATGTTTTGACTGAAAAAGATAAAGGCTTACGTGAAGAAGCTCTTAAGAATTTCTTCAAGTATCGTGCCGATCCAGAGCTGTTTGCTAACGAGAAATTTGATAAAGAGCTCAATAAGCAAGAAAAAGAAAGGCTCATTCACTTTTTAACAGAACATGGCCAGGGGGCTCCAAACAAGCCTCAAAGTTCATCAGAGCCTGTTTCAGAAAAAGTTACTTTTTCATCCGCAACATTTAAAAAGTTGCTGGAGCACTTTAAGTCCTAAGAAAAGTAATCAATTTTTTAAAATGGTATAAGCATGGCAACAATAATTAATAACCCTACAATTGTTACTCAAAATTTACAAATAAATGTACTCTCAATCTCAGTTACCTCTCCAGATCAAGGAAATTCTTCTATAGATCAAAAGACAGCCTCAACAGATCAAAGAATAAGTGCAACTTCAACCCCTGCGTTTGATTCTATATCGGATGCCAGTGTTGAAACCCCACCCAGAAGAAGATCTCTATCGGATGACTATGTTATAAGGCCACCTAGAAGGCGGGTAGATTGCAGGTTTTCCACAATAATGAAGATCATTTGCGCGGTCGCCTGTGCAGCACTGTTAGGTATTGGTATAGGTATTGGTGTTTCAATAGATGCGGATAACAGAGATGCTGCTTGTCGAAATTCATATAAAAATTACCCATCTGGTTCGGTAATATGCAAAGGCCTCTTTCGAACTTATTGTTGTGAACAGCCAGGATACTTCAATCCGACTGAGTGCACTAATGACTGTAAATAAAATCTGACTGAATTGCTCTTTGAGATGTGTAGCAGTCCTCTGCGCATGTGCCTCAAGCTGAACAAGAGAATGACTATGATCAGCGAGCGCAGCGAGACTGATCTTTGGAGTGCTGCAGCTTGCTGCAGCTTTTAATTTCAAGAAAGTTCAGAAAAATTCGTTGATAAAAATGCAATGCTATTTGGAAACAGTAAATAGCATTATGTAATTAATCATTTAAATTGTTCTTTTTCCCGATTGTGAAATTTAAAAGCTGCAGCAAGCTACAGCACTCCAAAGAGCAGTCTCGCTGCGCTCGCGTAAGCGTCAAAATGCATTTGCCAAAAGATAGCCCGAAGGGCTTTGACTGCAACAGCCCAGGGCATCGCCCTGGGGTAATTTAATTAAATTATTGCAGCCTGTAGGGCTGCTAGAAGATATAGCAGCCCTACAGGCTGCAATAATTTATACAATACATTACCCAGGGCGATGCCCTGGGCTGTTGCAGTTAAAGTCCTTCGGACTTTAGAATATGGTTATAACTTAGAATATGGTTATATTTGACGCGTACGCGCTCGCTGCTCATAATAAACTATTATCCTAGCTAAAGTAAGCAGTTCACTTTTTTTCTTTGCGCCTTTGCGCCTTTGCGTTTAATATTTTTTATTTTCGGGCAAGGGCAAGGGCAAGGGCAAGGGATTAGCTCCTGGCCTCTGTTATTTCGCCTCGAGGACGATGGCTGAATAGGGATGCATTTTATAGCTGTTTTTAATGACCTTGGTGCGAAAATCCTTCTCACGATAATCAAAAGGGCCGGGCAAATAAGTGTTGATCACCCAATGCCAATCGCCATGCGGGCTGATGTCAGGAAAATGGGCGTTTGCAGGCTCTCTTTCAGCGTTGAAAGCGACATAAAACAGCGGCTGATTATTTTCATTCTTCAAAGTAAATGCAATAAACCGCGCATCGCTGCCCCAATCAGGCTTGAAAGGCTCTTTGCCATGCCAATCAATTTCTCCATCCTTGTAGAAAGCCTTTTTTCTGAAAATGGGGTTTTCTTTTCTAAATGCGATTAACGATTTGAAATAGCGATAAAAACACTGTCTTTCATCCAGCATGTCCCATAAAAACCAGTTCAATTCATTATCCTGGCACCAGGCATTATTGTTTCCTTTTCTTGTATGCCCGTACTCATCCCCCATAAGGACCATGGGAACTCCGCGGGACAACAGCAAAGCCAGCAGGAGGTTTCGCATTTGCCTTTCCCTGATAGCCAGGACGCGTTTATTATCAGTCGGTCCTTCCACGCCGCAATTCCAGCTCTCATTAAAGTCAGAACCATCCCTGTTTTCTTCGCCATTATCAAGGTTATGCTTCATATTATAAGACACCAAATCGGCCAACGTAAAGCCATCATGGGCTGTCACAAAGTTAAGGCTTCCGCAAGGGCTATTTTGATAATAAAGGTCCTGAGAACCGCAGAGGCTAGTGACAAACTCTCCCACATGGCCGCCGCCGCGTATAAATCGCCTGACGTTATCTCTGAAATGCCCATTCCACTCGCTCCAGCGCTTATATTGCACAAATGTAGTGCCGACCTGATAAAGCCCTCCTGCGTCCCAGGGCTCGACGATAAGTTTAGTTTGGGACAGTACGGGATCATTTGTGATGGCTTCTATTAGGGGAGGGTGAGGCAAAGGCTGGCCATTCGCCCCTCGGGTTAAAATTGAACCCAAATCAAAGCGAAATCCATCGACATGCATTTCAGTAACCCAGTAGCGCAAGCTATCGAGGATCATCTTTTGAGAGACCATTTGTCCGCAATTCACGGTATTGCCGCAGCCGGAATAGTTAGGGTAAAGGCCTTTGTTGTCTAAATAATAATAGACGTTGTTATCAATGCCTTTCCAACTAAATATAGGGCCTTTTTCATTGCCTTCGGCAGTGTGGTTGTATACGACATCCAAGATGACTTCGATGCCATTTTTGTGCAGTTCTAAGACCATTGTTTTAAATTCTAACGCTGCAGATTCATAGTTATTAGAATAAGCAAACCTCTGCATTGGCGAAAAAAAATTGCAAGTGGAATACCCCCAATAGTTGTACAACGTTTTTTTTGTATAGGGATGATCGAAGGCGTATTCGCATTCATTAAATTCTTGCACTGGCATAAGCTCAACAGCATTGATCCCTAAGTTTTTCAAGTGAGGAATTTTTTCAATGACTCCTAAATAAGTTCCTGGGTTTATTGTCGAACTGGATTCATCCTTTGTAAAACCTCTCACATGCATTTCATAAATGATCAAATCCTCAATAGGAATTTTGGGCTGACCTACGCCTTGCCAATCAAAGGGTTCTTTGGCAATTCCGCCCATTGGCAAGTATTTTTGATTCGATCCCCATTGGTTTGTTGTGATCACATTTGCGGCGTAAGGATCGAGTAAGAATGTAGACGGATTAAATTTGTTAAAGATGCTTGTTGGACCAGTAGCTTTAATTAAATAAAAAATAGGTGTATTTAAATTATTAATTTCAATATGCCATATGTTATTTGTTTTATTTAACGGAATCTCCTCTAAAAGACTGTTTCTTGTCTCATCGGCAAATAAGCATAGATTTACAGCTGTAGCATGCTCCGAAAAAATAGCAAAATTAACCTTATTATCCTTGATCGAAATACCCAACGGTTCGAAGCTGCCTTTATTTACCGGTAACGAACTTTTTTGCATTATTTTTTTCCCATGATATAAATTATTTGATTCTAATATGAAAATTACATATAACAGAAAATAGAATAGTTAAGAAGCATAAGGGCTTTATTCTATGGCGTCCGCATCTACCGAGTCAAATTTCATTTACTTTTAAGACATAATGATGCATCCTATACGCTATGCTTTGCCTAAAATGCGCAACAAAAATTTTCTAGGAGGTTATTATGTCTTTTGAAAATGCCAAGGAGAACCTGAAGGAATTCGGAAAAGAATTAAATCTTGAAGGCCTCGCTTTTGATGAAAACAACACATGTATTTTGGGAATTGATGATGAATTTTCGCTCCACTTGACCTATGAGCCAAATTCCAAACGTCTTTATCTCTATTCTCCACTTTTAGATGGACTCCCACGGGATGAAAAAACAAAATTGCGCCTCTACGAGCGCCTGTTAGAAGGTTCCATGCTAGGCGGCCAAATGGCTGGCGGCGGCGTCGGCGTCGCAGTTAAAGAAGAGCTCATCCTCATGCACTGCACCATCGATATGGAACATGCCGTGTCTTCTGCACTGCGTGCATTTGCACCTCTTTACGTTGAAACTGTCGAAAAATGGCGTAAGATCTGCGCTGAAATTTCCGAAGGCCGCGAATCGAAAGCAGAAGGCGCTCCGCAACAAATGCCTCAAGGCGGTATGCCAGGTATGCCAGGCACAGGCGGCAGACAAGGCCCAGGATTCATTAAAATTTAATAGATCCTCAAGTTACTCTGGACAATGAATCGAGAATTCAGAATCCAGAATTCAGAATTGGGAAGGTAGAATTCAGAATTTTTGCTAATTCGTAATTCTATATTCCAAATTCTGGATTCCGGATTCTGAATTCTGGATTCTTTTTTTGTGTCTTTGTGGTTATTTTTTTATTTATCTGAACACACGTGAGGAATCAAATTCGTAGCATTCAACTTCTGACTCCTGGCTTCCGACTTCAGACTTCTGACTTCTATCTTACTCTTGCACGTATGTAACATTCATACTGACAGTCACGGCGTTATTATCATCGGAAAATGCCATCGTATTGACGTTTGAAGTGAGAGCTAGCAAAGACGTTCCATTAATAAAAACGATGATAGCACCGTTAAGCATATTCCCACTTTGTTGACCCCCTAAACCACCAATTTGAGAGCCTGGAACTGTGACACCATCTAAAGTCAGCTTTAAAGAAACATCGGTGAGAGCAGCATTATTTTTTAAAGATGCTCCATATTTCACTAAATAATGCCCCGTATTAGTGACTAAAACTTCATTTCCAGATTGATCTGGGGGTACTGCCGGCACTGGCACATTACCAAATGCTGCGGTGGGAAAAGACGCAGCCGTCTGGTCGAAAGGCAATGGCGTGTTATTGATAGTAGTTGCCCCTACACCTACAAAAAAGTAGGAGGCCACTGATAAAAATGGCTCGCTAGGTCCTGTTGGTCCTGTTGCACCAGTAGCACCTGTTTCACCATCAGGTCCTGTGGGGCCTGTAGCACCGGTTGGGCCTGTCATACCTGTTCCTGCGGGCCCTTGTGCTCCCTGAACCCCTGTCGCTCCTCTAGGTCCTGTAGCCCCTGTTGGTCCGGCTATGGATAAGCCAGCCGCACCGGTTGCTCCACTTGGTCCAGTTGCACCGATTACCCCTGGAGCACCCTGAGGAGGTCGACATGGCCTATACATTTCTATTGGTAAAATGTTTACTTCTTCATTAGCAAATAATAACGGCGCAAAAGTTAGAATTTGCAACCCGAATAATACGGCAAGTTTTTTCATTGGCTAAATCTCTCTTAAGGGCTTTGGATTCTTTCTAAAACTAATAATGCTGTATCTGATCCTACAATGTTGGAATGTAAAACAAAATTAGTTGTTGAATCAATATTAAGAGTCAAAATTGACCCCGGCACTGTAACTGTTATTATAGAAGTGTATGTAAGCATGGAGCCATTTGCACCTAATATGTCCACCCTATCAAAATTGGTGATATTGCCCAGCGTGTCATCCAATGTCAGGAAAAAAGAAGCGGGATTCTTACCTAGAGTTACTGATACGCCATATATAACTAAATAAACGCCCGGATCATTGATGATAATCTGTCCTGTGGGAGGAGTGTAACTGACTCCTCCGCCGATCGCCGCTATTTGATCGAAAGGAACAGTTTGCGTTGAACTGGACGGGGTATCATTAGTAGTATAAACAGACAGGAAAGTTTGCGAAAAGTTTTGTCCAATTCCCGTAGCTCCAGTTGGCCCTGTAGGACCTGTCGGGCCTATTTCAGTAGGTCCTGTTGGACCAGTTGGGCCTGTAGCTCCATTCCCGTTAGGTCCTGGTGCACCTGTCGGTCCCCTCGCTCCTATAGGGCCAGTGGCGCCTGTGGACCCTGTACTGCCCGGTAAACTATTGATGCCAGCGGCTCCGGTAGCTCCGGTAGCCCCAGTGGCACCTGTAGCACCTGTCAATCCCCTTCTCAAATCATGACAATGATGATCATCAGATCTAGAACGCAAGTAAACGTCTTCGGAGGAAAAACAATTTTGTGAAGTTGCAATTAATAAAAATGCAATTTTTAGTAATTTCAGCATTTTTTATCCTATATTTTTGTCTCAATCTAGTTGTAAAACTCTGAGATAATAAGTAATTCCTGTTAATCCGGTACTGGGCTGAATCTCATTCGCTCCATCATTAATAAGCTGGACATTATCCCCATTGGCAATAGACAAAATGACGCTATTCGATATTAAAGCGTTAGGCATGCTGCCATTTAAGAAAATTTCAGTTCCAGGTAAAACTGCATTGGTTGTTGTATCAAATAATGCAATCGTTGCTCCAGTACCCCCAGTTGATCCTAGGCCATAATAAAATTGATAAATCCCGGTAGGGCCTGTAACAGAATTTAAGGCAATTTCACCAGTCAAAGGATTGTATTGGATCGATGATGATTCATTGGCTGTATCAAATAAAAATGGATTGTTAGGTTCTACAAGGTTAAAATTTGTTGCAGTAAACTCTGCCCAGTTTGTCGACAAATTCGCCGATCCAGTTGCTCCTGTGGGCCCTTCTGGCCCGTCAGGCCCAAGAGCTCCTGCAAGCCCCTGAGGGCCGGTTGGCCCTGTCGGCCCTGTGACGCCAACACCCCCAGAGGCAATTCCGGTTGGTCCAGTTGCTCCAGTTGCGCCGGCTGGGCCGGTAGCCCCGGTGGCTCCTCGGATAGGTTGTCCGTTTGCGCCTGTGGCGCCCGTTGGGCCGGTTGGACCGGTGATGCCTGTAGGCCCTGGAGGACCGTGGTGCAGCTGTTTTTCATTATAGACTTTAGAATGAATGGTTTCTTCAGTCGCACTCAATAGATTAATTTGCAGAATTGCTAGAGTAAGCCATTTCAAAGTTTTCATCGTTGCTTCCTTAAGAAATAAAGTAAATTTTCTTATATAATCTTTTTTCCGAAAAAAGCAAACAAAGAAGTTAAATGGGAACTTAGAAAAAATTAGAAAGCTTCAAATCAATTTATTTTTGACCTTAAAAATTAACCGCATAGACACAGAGATTTTATAATATTTTTCTCTGTGCCTCTGTGTCTCTGTGGTTCATTTTTAATGTTAGATTCAAAAAGTTTGAATTTTTTTTAACCCGATTTTTTCTCGCTTCTTTCTGTAAAAAGAATTGATTAAGCTGTTGGCTGATAGCACTTACCTTTTCTCTTTTTTTCACCTGATATTTCTTTAAGATCATCTCGCATTTATGCTTGTAGGCTTTTGACGCTTCATATTGTTCAAAGGCTGTCTGACGATTTTTTTTCTTTTTAGTCTTGAAGAAGTAGTCGGTAATTTTTTCCAAAAGGCACATGGCGGTCAAAGCTGTCAAAACAAACGACATCCGGTCCACAACGGAATTCATGAAATCATACTGGGTAAAAGATCCAAAATTGTCTTTAAAACCGCGCTTATTATTAACAAAATAAAGCGAAGAATCAAAAGTGATGAAGCAGCCAAACGCTTTAACAGAGTCCCACGGTGCCAGCTGCAGCAGTAATCCCGTAAAGGAATGGTGCAGCCTCATCCCATGCGAATTATCGAAGAAATATCCCAAAGGAAATGCTACGCATAAGAGTGCAGACGTCATATGGAAGATCGCCCGCTTCTTATCGCCCTTTTTCCAGTACCTTACTGCCTGAATGCTATGCAATACCCCCACTGCCAAATACTCGGCAAAAACCACTAGAGGAGTTTGATTGGGCAATATAGAAGTTATGTCCCAAATAGATGCGGCCTTGGACATTGCCAAAGAAATGTGCGAAGCAAAACAGATCGCAGTCACGGCGGCAGCAAAAACCAATGTGCAAAGCACTATCCTCTTAATCGCCTCAAAGCGCCGCGCTTTAAATTCATCATCAGTTTCACCTGTGCGCTTCTTAAAAGAATCGACCAAATAGTATTTGATCTTCGCAAAAATATCCGGCGACTTATACACGTATTTAATGCCTAACCCTACTGCATGGACGCCTGCCAAAGCTGCAGGAATTGCGAAGGACGCAGGCAATATAAAGAATGGGCAAACAGCGGCTGCCGAAAGGATGGCAACAGCAAGGACGGTCAAAGCGATGTTCTTGGCAAGGCGGCGCTTAAAAGCCGCCGAATCCTCATCAGGCTGCTGCGTGAAGGCGTTTACAATCTTCTTCTTTAACTCCAGGAAGTTCCTTTTTACACAGCCCGGGTCCTCATAGATGGCCATGCCGATTTTTACGCCTTGCATTACTAAAGGAACTCCAATGACCGCAGCCGGAAGTATTAAACTGCTGCTATCATGAAAGAATGTTCCTGCAAAGTTTTGTATTGCCATAGTTAAAAATAGTTAAATTAAAAAACAATTTTAACATATTTTTAATTAAAAATCAAATTTTAATTTAACATTTTAATTATGGATGTTTATGTAGGCTCCAAAGAACGAAGAGACCTAAGAGACTTTCAATCTTAATCTTGATCTTAATCTTAATCTTAATCTTAATCTTAATCTTAATCTTAATCTTGATCTTAATCTTAATCTTGATCTTAATCTTAATCTTGATCTTAATCTTAATCTTAATCTTGATCTTAATCTTAATCTTGATCTCGATCTAGATTAAGATTAAGATCAAGATTAAGATTAAGATCGGTCTCTTAGGTCTCTTCGTCCCTTTAACATCTGGCAATTATCTCGCTAAGATTTCTTTTGGATTATCTTCCGACCAAAAAAAGAAAAATTAATCATAAAAAGTTTCCGCCAAAAAGCGCCTTTTAGGCACTTTGTGGGGTAGATTTTCCCTTTTATGGAAAAAAGCGCTAAAAAAGAGCTTGCGGAAAATCTGTGATTTTAAGTATCTTCTAGGAATCTTCATTAAGAAATCTTAATAAATAAAGATCCAAAGTGAATGTAAACTGACCGCCTTTCGAGCGGCAGATTAGCTGTTTTGACAATGATAGAAAGACAATGTGCAAGCAAAAACAATTGAGCTTGTGCGATGGTTTGTTGAATAAATAAACCAATAAATCGCAATTTTTTTTAACTCGTTAGTTTATAACAATCGAGTAACCTCAAGTTTTCATAAATTTTATTTATTTTGAGAATTTGATCTTGGTTCAGATTGAATGCTGACGGCGTGGATGAGGCATGCAAGTCGAACGAAGTAGCAATACTTAGTGGCGGAAGGGTTAGTAATACATGGGTAACCTACCTTAAACTTGGGAATAACGGTTGGAAACGACCGCTAATACCCAATGTGGTGAGAACAAGGCATCTTGAACTCATTAAAGTGGGGGAACTTCGGTCCTTACGGTTATAGAGGGGCCCATGGGATATCAGCTAGTTGGTAGGGTAATGGCCTACCAAGGCTAAGACGTCTAGGCGGATTGAGAGATTGACCGCCAACACTGGGACTGAGACACTGCCCAGACTTCTACGGAAGGCTGCAGTCGAGAATCATTCGCAATGGGCGCAAGCCTGACGATGCGACGCCGTGTGAGCGATGAAGGCCTTAGGGTTGTAAAGCTCTTTCGCCTGGGAACAAGAGAAGCTGGCTAACATCCAGCCTATTTGAGGGTACCAGGAAAAGAAGCACCGGCTAACTCCGTGCCAGCAGCTGCGGTAATACGGAGGGTGCAAGCATTAATCGGATTTATTGGGCGTAAAGGGCGCGTAGGCGGAACGGAAAGTCAGATGTGAAATCCTGGGGCTCAACCCCAGAACAGCATTTGAAACTCCCGATCTAGAGGGTAGGCGGAGAAAACGGAATTCCACAAGTAGCGGTGAAATGCGTAGATATGTGGAAGAACACCGGTGGCGAAGGCGGTTTTCTAGCTTACTCCTGACGCTGAGGCGCGAAAGTAAGGGGATCAAACAGGATTAGATACCCTGGTAGTCCTTACTGTAAACGATGTATACTTGGTGTTACCGGACTCAACCCTGGTAGTGCCGTAGCTAACGCGATAAGTATACCGCCTGGGGAGTACGCTCGCAAGGGTGAAACTCAAAAGAATTGACGGGGACCCGCACAAGCAGTGGAGCATGTGGTTTAATTCGATGCAACGCGAAGAACCTTACCCAGGCTTGACATGCAGTGGACAGTCCTAGAAATAGGATCTCTCTTCGGAGCCGCTGCACAGGTGCTGCATGGCTGTCGTCAGCTCGTGCCGTGAGGTGTTTGGTTAAGTCCAGCAACGAGCGCAACCCTTATCATTAGTTGCCAACACGTTATGGTGGGAACTCTAGTGAGACTGCCTGGGTTAACCAGGAGGAAGGTGAGGATGACGTCAAGTCCGCATGGCCCTTATGTCTGGGGCAACACACGTGCTACAATGGTTGGTACAGAAGGCAGCGAAGCCGCGAGGTGGAGCAAATCCCAAAAGCCAATCTCAGTTCAGATTGTAGTCTGCAACTCGGCTACATGAAGACGGAATTGCTAGTAATGGCGGGTCAGCACACCGCCGTGAATACGTTCCCGGGTCTTGTACACACCGCCCGTCACATCATGGGAGTTGGTTTTACCCGAAGTCACTGACTCGACCGCAAGGGGAGAGGTGCCTAAGGTGAGGCCGATGACTGGGATGAAGTCGTAACAAGGTAGCCCTACCGGAAGGTGGGGCTGGATCACCTCCTTTAAGGACAGAAACTTGGAATCAGCTAGACTGATGTCCAATTTCGAGGTTGGGCAAGCTCAATTGTGCACATTGTCTTCCTATTATTGTCAAAACGTAAAAATAATAAGGTAATAAGTATGTCAGTTCCTGCTCCTACATTAAGCGCTGTTTCTCCGACAGGGGTGAACTTTGGCGCACAAGGTGTTAATTTTAGCACGGCGTCTCCAAGCGGAGGCCAATCGCCATCAAAAAAGCTTCAATTGCAAATTGAAACTTTGAAAGCAAGCATATTGAAAAATGAAAATACATTTGTGACACTATGCCGAAATACAATGAGGGATGTTCTACTACACGGTATTTTATCTCTTAGGAAACAAGTCATAGACCGTCTCAATTGTGGCAAAAGCTTTACTGACTCCTTTGAAATCTGCGCTGAAGGGTTAGACCTATGCAATGGCCATCAAGTATATGTGCAATGTTTCGGGAAAAATAATACCCTGCAAATGCGCGAAGCTGTGCGATGCGGTGTAACCAAAAGAACAGAATTAATGACATTTGTTAATGGCATTATGGCCCATCATTACGTTTTAATGATGCCGAAAGCAATGCAAGAAGCAGCTCATAAATTAACAATGAAACTTATTACAGCAATCGAAATCGATACCAACGAATTAGAAGCGATGCAAAAACAATTAGTCAGCAAATAGCTGAAAAATAATTCGCCACGAGCGAATGAATGTTGTCTTGAAAGTCTAGAGAAATATAACAAGTAGTCAAAAATGAATGTCATACCAATGACATTTATTATAGCGCAAATTTTTAGTAAGTAAAGTATTCAAGTTTTTCTTGAAATAACGTAATCACTGATAAAAATCGGCGCTTGAGGACTATTCTTCTTAATTTCGATGTTTATCACAACTTATTGTGGGGTCGGTTTTACCGGCCAAGCCCGATATCGCGGGCTTTCTGATGCAAGCCTAGCTTGCATCAATAAACATCGATAAAAAAATAAATGGCGAATTATCAGTGTAGCCATTCACTTTGTGAATGGCT
>Ga0207147_1003_pt1 | contig 73438 bp, 66 predicted proteins | sample Alteio_BWMinHeat_33_FD_153551 | JGI IMG/M metagenome (GOLD analysis project Ga0207147, IMG submission 153551) | Enriched cells from forest soil in Barre Woods Harvard Forest LTER site, Petersham, Massachusetts, United States -... | ecosystem: Environmental > Terrestrial > Soil > Temperate forest >... | reverse complement strand
GTGTGACGGTGCGCAGTTCGAACCCGTCCTCGGCATTGCGAACCAAACCTTGGAATGGACCCGAAATATCTTTCCTGGGCGCATCCTGCTTTAACCAGGACGCGACTTCATCGGCGGTCAGCAGCGTTGCTTGCGGCTGAGTATCTCGCGCCCTCGCCGGCAAGTGTGCGTCCAGCATCGCACGCATGTCGGCTGACGCTGTGGCGCCATGTTCCAGATCGTGTGCAACGGCGTGGCCAGCCAGGGAAAGCGCGCTTTGCAAGCGCTGGACTTCGTAGTTCGCCATGTAGGTGGAGATCAGTCCATAAAAAATGTAGGACGAAACGCCAACCATGCCGGCGATCAGTACAATCGGGACTACAGCGATGAATACGTAGGTAATCAGCAGTCGATTGCGCAATCGCCAGATGGCGATCGCGAGCAACGAGCGGACATAGCGGAACAGCAGCGCCAGGAAGCATCCCGCGGTGACCAGATGCAGAATGGTAGCCGCGAGAGGCAGGCGTTCCCCGGCGGAGTTATCGAGCACCAGCGAAAGCACTAAGGCGATCGCCGCCACTTTCTCCAGCCGGGTGCGGCGGAGCCAGAAAGCACGCCAGCCGTTCATTCCTGGCCTCTGGCTCCGCGCACGGGTCATCCTTGCAGTTTACTGTGATATCGACTGTAACCGAAATAGATAACCATACCGATGAACAGCCAAACCACCAGCCGGATCCAGGTATCCCGTCCCAAGCTTCCCATCATCAGTGCCGCAAAAGCGATACCCAGGATGGGAACCAGCGGAACAAAGGGCGTCTTAAACGGCCGGGGCATGTTCGGCTCGCGATGGCGCAGGAGGATCACACCTCCACAAACGATCACAAACGCCAGCAGGGTGCCAATGCTCACCAGATCGCCGAGCGTCGAAATCGAAAAAGACCCGGCCATCACCGCAACCACAATTCCGACCACGATCGAGGAGATGTAAGGCGTCTTGAAGCGATGATGAATGCGTCCCGCCCACTCCGGCAACAAACCGTCGTGGGACATGCTGAAGAACACGCGCGACTGGCCCAGCAACATCACTAGCATCACCGAACCGAGTCCTGCGATGGAGCCGACCTTCACCAGGTAACTGCCCCACTTCACGCCCATGAGGTCGGTGGCGACCGCGACCGGCGCCGGATCGTTGAGCGCGTGGAACGGAACCACCGCCGTCAGCAAACCCGATACCAAGATGTACAGGAAGGTGCAAATCACGAGCGATCCCAGAATTCCGATCGGCATGTCGCGTTGCGGATTCTTCGCTTCCTGAGCGGCGGTGGAGACGGCGTCAAAGCCGATGTAGGCGAAGAAGACTTTACCGGCGGCTCGAGCTATGCCCGACCATCCGTAATCGCCGAAGTTGCCGGTGTTAGGTGGAATGAAGGGCGTCCAGTTGGCCTTGGCGGTTTCCATGTGACCCATGACGTACGAAATTGCGATGCCGACGAATACCAGCACGACGCCGACCTTGATGAACACCACGATCGTATTCAGACCGGCCGATTCCCGGATGCCGATCACCAAAACGATGGTCACCAAAAGGATGGAAAGGAACGCCACCATATTGAACGTTGCGGTGACCTGTTGCATCGTGCCCAACTGAGCGGCGATTTGATCCGGCATCAGTTTCTGGGCTTCCAGCAATCCTTTGACGTTTGCGAGCAAATCCCAGCGGCCCTTATAGAGCACTAGCTCGGTGCCAGGCGCCGCGGTCCATTGCGGAGGAATAGTGATTCCCAGATCCTGGCATAAGCTGACGACGTTCCCGGCCCAACCGACGGCCACTGTCGACGCGCCCAAGGCGTACTCTAAAATCAAATCCCAGCCGATGATCCAGGCGAAGAGCTCGCCGAGCGTTGCGTAGCCATAGGTGTAGGCGCTGCCGGCGATGGGGATCAGCGCGGCGAACTCGGCGTAACAGAGTCCTGCCAATGCCGAGCCGATACCGGCGATCACAAATGAAATCATGATCGCAGGGCCGGCATGGTTAGCGGCGGCGGTGCCGGTAAGGACAAAAATACCTGCGCCAATGATGGCGCCGATTCCCAGGGCTACGAGGTTGACGGGTCCGAGGGACCGTTTCAGTCCGTGACCTTCGTCACTAGCTTCGGCGCGAAGTATGTCCAGGGACTTACGTCCCAGTAGGTTCGATGGCATCCGATCTCCTTAGTCTGTTCCGCAATCCAACGTACACTGGAATGCCCAGAAGTACAATGACCAAGCCAGAAAAACTGAAACGGGGCTTGTACCAAAGCAGGGCAGCTTCTATGCCCAGCGCCAATACGATGTATAACGCCGGCAGCACCGGATATCCCAGCGCAAGGTAAGGCCGTTCCATGTGGGGCCGCTTCACGCGCAGGACGAACACGCCGGCGATGGTTAAAATGTAGAAGAGCAGCACTACGAAAACTACGTAATCCAAAAGCTGATTGTAAGTACCACTCAAACACAGCACCGACGCCCAGACGCACTGCAGGCCGAGCGCTGCCACTGGCGCGTGAGTCTTTGGATGCAGCCGGGCCGCGAAGTTGAAGAACAATCCATCGCGAGCCATAGCGTAGTAGACTCGCGCGCCAGCCAGGATCAGCCCGTTGGAGCATCCAAAGGTCGAGATGACGATGAACGCCGCCATGACCTTTGCGCCGCTTGCTCCGAGAATCGCTTCGGCCGCCGCCGTACCCACGCGATCGTTGGGGGCGTGTTGAATCGCGTCCAGTGGCAGGACATTCAAGTAAACCCAGTTGGCGGCGAGATACAGCACCATCACGCCTCCGGCGCCCAGCAGCAGCGATAGCGGGACGTTTCGTCGCGGGTTTTCCACCTCACCGGCGGTGAAGGTGATGTTGTTCCAGGCATCGGCGGCGAACAGTGATCCCACCATACCCACCGCCACGAGGCGTACGGTGTCGAAGCTGAATCCAGCACCGCGAAACATGTTGGTGAAGTTGTCGTGCGATGCGGCGGCATTGTGTCCCCAGAAGTATCCGGCCAGGATCAGTCCGAGCAACGCGGCCATCTTGGCGAAGGTAAAGACATTCTGCACCCACGCGCCGGTGGTTATACCGAAGCAATTGATGAAGGTCAGAACGATGATGCAGCCGATCGCGACCCACGGTTGTGCCGCCGCGGAAACCGGAATAAATACGGCCAGGAATTTAGCGAAGCCAACGCAGACGGCGGCGACAGTTCCCGTCTGGACGACCAGGAACAATCCCCAGCCATAGAGGAATCCATAGAGCGGCGAGAACGCTTCGCGCAAGTAGACGTACTGTCCGCCGGCGCGCGGCATAGCGGCGGCGAGTTCACCATAGGAGAGCGCGGCGATCAGGGTCATGAATGTGGCGATGACCCAGGTGAGCAGCAGCAGTCCCGGCGATCCCACGGTCCGCGCGATATCCGCGGAGACGATAAATATGCCGGAGCCGATCATCGATCCCGCCACCAGAGTCGTGGAGGAGACGAGGCCGAGGCCTTTCACGAGATCATTGTTAGAAGACAAGCGACAAGACTATTATCCACAGATGGCCCAGATTCACACAAACGAAAACCAGGACCCTCAGACCTACGCGATCATCGGGGCTGCAATGGAGGTCCACAAGCAGTTGGGGTCGGGATTCCTGGAGGCTGTCTATCAGGAAGCGTTGGCCGTGGAGTTCCAGTCTCGCAGCATCGTGGCTTCCCGCGAGGTCGAGTTGCCCGTCTTCTACAAGGGACAACGCCTGACATGCTCGTATCGTGCGGATTTCGTTTGCTACGAAAGCGTAATCGTAGAGATCAAGGCACTCCGCGAGATAACTGGCATCGAAGAGGCCCAAGTACTCAACTATCTGAAAACGACCGGCATGCAGCGCGCCCTCCTCATCAACTTCGGCCGCTCCAACCTAGATTTCAAACGTTTTGCTCTTTCTTATCTGCGTTAATCTGCGTAATCTGCGGATAAAAATCCGGAAAAGGCTTCATCCGCAGATTACGCAGATTAACGCAGATAAGAAAAAGCAGGAAAACCACTGCTTCAATCTAGTCTGCGGACGAACTCGGCGATGTCTCCCTGCATCAGGTCTCGTGCGACAGCCACCGAATCCGCGCCCGCGCCGAGGACGCTCTGGGCGTTCTCGCGCGTGATACCGCCAATTGCGACCAGCGGTTTCCTGGTGACCATACGCGCCGCGGCTACGCCGTTCAGTCCAATCACCGGGTCGGGATTCTCCTTGGTGCTGGTCGCGAAGACCGGGCCGATGGCAATGTAGTCCACTGGCAGCGCGTCGGCGGCTGTGGTCTGAGCGGGGTAATGCGTCGAGACTCCGATGATGAGGCGGCCAGCGATTCGCCGCGCGGCTTCCGGCGGCAGGTCATCCTGACCCAAGTGTACGCCGTCTGCGCCGGCCATCAGCGCGATGTCCACGCGATCGTTGACGATGAACGTCGCGCCCGCGTGCCGCGCCATCTCGGCGATGCGGCAGCAATGCTCCCAGTGCTTGCGCGCGAATTCGCCCTTGTGACGATATTGCAGCAGCTTGACGCCGCCGGCCAACATCGCCTCAGCGGTCTCAATCGGCGACGGTGCGAGTTTCGTGTCGAGGATAGCGTAGAGAGATGGAAGTTTCATTCACAGCGCCTTGGCATGTACTATAAACCGCTTCGGCGCCGATCCGATGAAATAGAAGGGATAGCACGTAATCAAGGTGAGCGTATTGGTGGGGGTAGCGTCGAGAACCTGCAGATCGTGGGGATCTACTGTTTCCGTCTGCTCCACGAGATACCGCGACGTCCCGCCGGGGAATTTCAAGTCCACTTCATCGCCGGGCGAAATCTTCCGCAAAGGACGGAAGAAGGTGTCGCGATGGCCGGCCAGGCAAATGTTGCCCCTCTCCCCCGGCTGCGGCGTCCCGGGAACATGGCCCACCGCGCGACGTAGCGTGTCCGGTTGCGTTCCTTCCAAGATCGCAACGGAGATGTCCAGGCTCGGAATCAGAATCTCGCCGACTGGCGAGCCTTCCGGTGGGGGTGGCTGCTTGCGTTTAGACCGGGTCGGTGGGACCTTTCTCCGCGGCAACTCGGCCAACTCCCGCAAAGCCTGGTCTTGCGCGACCCGAGAATCCATCCAAGCGTAAATACAATACGAAGCGGCTCCGATTCCGGTGAGAATCAGAGCCGCTTCCAGTAGCAAAAGAACGCGACGCATTTACGAGATCCAGCGGCGAAGCTTACCAACCGCAAATCCCGCACCGAGCGAACCAATGCCCAGCAAGCCAATCAGAGGCATTTCACTGCCGGTCTTGGGCAGTTTGTTGTCCTGACTGGTGTCGGGCGCGGGGGTGGTCTCCGGGGCCGGCGTCGCAGCAGGAGTCTGCTCCTGCTCCGGAGTTGCCTGCGCTGGCATTTCGTCCGTGGGCGGAGCCGCTACTGTCTGCTCAGGTTCCGCTGGTGCTGGCGTTGCCTCGACAGGAGCCGGTTCCGCAGGCGGCATGTTCTGCGCCGTCTCTACTGGCGCCGGAGCCGTACTGGCGGCAGCGGTCTCCAGCACTGTGCCCTTCTTGTAGACGAACTCCTGACCGAAGTTGTCACCCGGATAGAACCAAGCCTTGAGGGGTTCCGGAGATCCGACCGGGCTCTCCTCGAACTTCATTACGGTTTGGCCCTTGGGCTCCAGACGATAGTTCGGGATGGCTAACACCGTGGTGATGAGATGTCTCCCCGAGTCGTCGAAGATTTGGACGATGTGCCGGTCACTGTTGGAATCCAGCAGGCGGAACGTATACGTGCCGGCGGGAAGAATCTTGCCGGGGACCTGCACATCCGAAGTAAACGTGACCTTGGTTTGCTTGTTCCATTCATCGGCGTGGATTTGCGGTGCTAACGCAACACCCAACAGGCCCACGAACAGGAGGGATAAAGAAGCTCGCTTGAAATTCTTGGTGCTCATGGTTTTCGAACCTCGTTTCATTTAGTTGACGAATCTTCGTTCCGTCACGCTGACTGAAGAGCATGTTTGCGGCCCATACAGACACGTTCTTCCGTTGCCACCACTTAGCGGCAAAGACTAGGAGTTTTGGGGATGGCCGACTCCGCGCAGTTTCTACATGAATCGTGAAACTTCAGCGTGGTACGTGGGGATTGATACCGAAGTGGTCACCCGGCCCGCAAAGGAGCGATAATGGCGGCCTTCACACTCGTCACCGGCGGAAGTCCATCGAGGCCGAAATAGAGACCCGCGGTATCGAGCGTGTCGGTCGTGAATGCGTCGCGCAACACGGTGGCGTAAGCGTTCTTCTGTGGCAGTCCGCGCGATAGCGATTCCCAGGACTCGCCGCCATTGCGCGTGCGAGACGGGCCGAGGACGCACGCGCCTCATGCAACAAAACTCGCGCGCGGAGATTTCGGCGACGGCGCGTTCGGCTAAGACCTTGAGAGCCACGTCGCGATGCAGCATTTCGTCGTACGCGCGGTAGACCACACCCATGCCGCCTCGCCCGATTTCAGCGACGATCCGGTAGTGGCCTAAGACCCTGTCAATCACCTGTTCACACTCCTTGACTTCAGGTCGGAACTGTTACAAATTGACCCGGTGAACAAATCCTGGCTTGTAACCTTAATTCTGTGCGCCCTGGCCCTTCCATTGGCCTCGCAACAGCGCGCTCTTACGGCTGACGACTATGCCCGCGCCGAAAAATTCATGACTTACAATACCACGCCGCTAGTGTTGCGCTCCGGCGTGCGTCCCACGTGGCTGGCCGACGAGCGATTCTGGTATCGCAACACGATCGCCGAGGGCAGCGAGTTCGTCCTGGTCGATCCAGTCAAGAAGACGCGCGGGCCGGCGTTTGATCACGCCAAGCTCGCGACCGCACTTTCTACCGCGACCAACGCGAAGTACGACGCGTATCATCTGCCCTTCACTGAATTCACGATGGCGCCGGACAGCGGCTCGATTTCCTTCACCGTCGGCACGGCGCGATGGAAGTGCGACGTCATGGGGAACAAGTGCGATCCTGACACGAGCGCCGACACAACTCAGCGACAGGGACGCGGCGGGCGCGGCGGTGGCGGCGGTGGTGGGCGCGGCGGCCAACGCATCGACTCGCCCTCGCCCGATGGCAAGCTAACCGCGTTCATCCGCGACTACAATCTGTGGATCCGCGAGGTTCCCGGAGGTAAAGAGACGCAGCTCACCACCGACGGCGTAAAGGACTTTGGCTACGCCACCGACAACGCCGGCTGGGTCGACAGCAATCGCGCCGTGCTGCTGTGGTCGCCGGATTCCAAGAAGATTGCGACCTTTCAGCAAGACCAGCGCGGGGTCGGCGAAATGTATTTGGTGAACACCCAAGTCGGACACCCAACGCTGCGGGCGTGGAAGTATCCCCTACCGGGCGACGATGTGGTCACGACGATCCAGCGAGTGATTGTCAATATTGATGGGCCCAAAGTGATCCGACTGCTGATGCCCGCCGATCAGCACCGGTCCACTTTGTGCGACGACGTGAAATGCCGCGGCGGCGAATGGGAGGACGTCGAGTGGAGTCCCGACACAAGCCATTTAGCGTTTGTCTCGACCTCGCGCGATCACAAGAATGAGAAGCTGCGCATCGCCGACACGTCGACCGGCGCGATCCGCGAGGTTTTGGAAGAAACATCGCCGACCCAATTTGAGTCCGGCGCGGGACGCGTCAACTGGCATTACCTGCCCGCTTCGAACGAGGTGATTTGGTCGTCCGAGCGCTCCGGCTGGGGACACCTCTATCTCTACGATCTCGCGATGGGGAAACTCAAGAATCAAATCACCAGCGGCGAATGGACGGTGCTGCAAGTCCTGCGCGTGGATGAAAAGGCGCGCGTGATCTACTTCACCGCGGGTGGCCGCGAGAAGGGACGCGATCCCTACTTCGCGCACTTCTATCGCGTGGGATTTGACGGCAAGAATCTCGCGCTACTGACGCCGGACGATGGTGTCCACGACATTCAACTGTCGCCGAGCGGCCAGTATTTCGTCGATGTCTATTCGAAACCTGATGTCCCGCCCATTGCGGTATTGCGCGATGCGGCGGGCAAGCTTTTGGTGCCGCTGGAGACGGCCGACATCTCGAAGTTGGTCGCAACCGGATGGAAGCCAGTGATTCCCTTCACTGTTAAGGGACGCGATGGCGTCACCGATTGTTACGGTCTGATGGTGCGTCCCACGAACTTCGATCCGTCGAAGAAGTATCCGATCATCAATCACATTTATCCTGGGCCGCAGGGCGGTAGCGTCGGCAGTCGCGGCTTCTCGCCGGTGCGTGGCGACACTCAAGCGCTGGCCGAGCTTGGCTTCGTCGTGGTTGAGATTGACGGCATGGGCAATCCCTTGCGGTCGAAGAAATTCCACGATACGTATTACGGCAACATGGGCGACAACACGTTGCCCGATCAAGTGGCGGGGATGAAGGAGCTTGGCGCGAAGTATCCATGGATCGACCTGGACCGCGTGGGAATCTACGGACACTCCGGCGGCGGTTTCGCCACGGCAGGCGCGATGTTCCGCTATCCCGACTTCTTCAAGGTAGGGATTTCCGAGGCGGGCAATCACGACAATCGCGAGTACGAAGACGATTGGGCCGAGCGCTATGTAGGCTTGCTGGAAAAGAAAACAGACGGCACCAGCAACTACGACGACCAGGCCAATCAGAATCACGCGAAAAACCTGAAGGGTCACTTGCTGTTAGCGCATGGGACGATGGACAACAATGTCCCGCCGTACAACACGCTGCTGGTAGTCGACGCGTTGATCAAGGCCAACAAGGATTTCGACTTACTGCTGCTGCCGAATCGCAATCACGGCTTCGGCAACGAGCCCTACATGGTGCGCCGCCGCTGGGACTATTTTGTCCGCTGGCTGCTAGGCGCCGAACCACCGAAGGAGTACGAACTAAAGCCGCCGCGCGGCGGCCCGGGAGGTCCTCCGCAGTAGGATTAGCCAAGGAGGGATTCACCAAGTGTTCGATCGCATGCTTCGCCGAATGCGCGAGCGAGTCGCCTTAGCGGCGTACGTTATGACAACCCATGCCGTAGGTAGATTGAGATGCGGGCAAACGGCCTGAGCATCTTCGACATCGAACACTGTATTCTGAACGGCGAGATCGTCGAAAAGCAGCGGGACCGGAAGACGGGAGAGGGGAAGTTTGTCATTCAGGGACCGACGATAGCTGGCGATAGTGTCGCAATTGTTGCTAAGATTGAAATGGCTGGCGACATGGTGATCATAACCGTCTATGCAGACTAAGGAAAAGAACGGGACTGTTTGCGCGAATTGCGGGAAGCTGGGGATCCGTGTGCGACGGGTAACTCAGGCAGTCGGTCAGGGGCGTTCGGCGTTCTTGATTGAGAATGTTCCCGTCATCTCATGTCCGTCGTGTGGGGAGAGCTACATGACGGCATCAACGTTGCATGAAATTGAGCGCATCCGTCAGCATTGGCGCGAACTTGCTGTTGAAAAGACGGTCCAGGTGGCAAAGTTCAAAAAGGCGGCATAGATAATCCTCCGTATGTCTCGAGACTTAAGGCTGGTGGTTGCAGTTCTCATCATCTCGGCTTGTGGAATATTCGCGCAGTCTCCCGCCACCCGCCCCTTATTTGACGCATTTGACGTGGCGACCATCAAGTCAACCGCGCCCGATTATTCGGGAGGACGCTTCATTACCATGCAGGGCGCCCACCGGTTCGTGGTGATGAACTACACGCTGAAGTCGCTGATTGGAGCGGCCTACAATCTCACGCCGCGCGCGATCTCCGGCGGGCCAGCATGGGTGGAAACCGACCGCTACGACATTCTCGCCGGGACGCCCGGCGAGGGCCGGCCTACCCTTGACGAGCAAATGTCGATGCTCCGAAAGCTCCTTGCAGACAGGTTCAAACTCACTTTCCATCGGGAAGAGAAAGAACTCGCCGTCTATGCGCTGACCGTTGCCAAAAGCGGGTCAAAGCTGAAGGAGAGCACAGCACCCGCTGACGAGCCGGCAGTCCTGATCAATCGAGTTTTCCCCGATCGTATTTTGCTCCCAGCCCGCAACGCGACCATGGTCCAGTTCGCTTCCATGATGCAGCGCGCGGTGCTTGATCGACCGGTCCTGGATAAAACGGGGCTCTCCGGAAAGTACGACTTCGATCTGGAGTGGACGCCCGACGAAACACAATTCAGCGGACAGGGACCGTCCGCAACCACTGAGTCCACGAAACCGGATCTCTTTGCCGCGGTTCAACGGCAACTTGGATTGCGATTGGAAGCGACCAAGGGGTTGGTAGCCGTCCTCGTCATCGACCGGGCAGAGCGACCCTCAGAGAACTAGCCGACGGCAACGGGCTGGCTCGCGAGCACATCGTAGACATGTCCATCGAGAGCATCAGCAGGAGGGGCCGTGGTGCCGTCGAGTAAGCCTAGCTGCAGCTCGACCACTTCCCGAAGCACGGGTGCGATGCTGTTCAGAAGCGACTCCCGGTCCGGGGCGTCAAGGTTTTCGACAATCATCACAAGTAAACCAATCCGTTCGCGGCTCGTTCCCACAGGCATCTCCCAAGGGCGTACTGCTCCCTACAGAACACATGCGGAAGGACGCGGGTTTTCTTTCAACCTCCAGTTTGTCCGGTCACTTGTCCGGTCGTTTGTCCGATGCCAGAAGCCAAGCGATCCCCATCTTTATCAAGCAGATAGCTACACTTGTCCGGTGCTTGGGTGTGTGAGGGTAGCTGGCCGAAATCGAGGACCCGTCCGTCCAACTCAACCGACGGAAACCTGGGACCTTCGTATGCAGCGAGCAACCCGAGAACCTCCTCCCGCTCGTCTCGGGCGATACTCTGCAAGAACGTCCGGCGGTCCTCGGGGCTAAGGTTCAGGGTGACCAGAAAGAGCTCATCGATCTGTTCGCGGCGCGACAACATAGGTACCTCCAGGGGAAACAAACCCCTATATAGATATGCGAAAAAGACCGGAATGTTTTCAGCCTGGGTTTGGGGTTAGGATGGAGGGATGAGAGCGCAACTCGGATAGCCTTACTCCTCGTCGATCTTCAATACCGCCAGGAACGCCTCCTGCGGGATGTCCACACGGCCGACGCGCTTCATGCGCTTCTTGCCTTCCTTTTGCTTCTCTAGCAATTTGCGTTTCCGGCTGATGTCGCCGCCGTAGCATTTGGCCAGGACGTTCTTCCGAATCGCGCCTACCGTTTCCCGCGCGATCACTCGGCTGCCAATCGACGCCTGTAGCGCTACCTCAAACTGCTGCCTCGGAATCAGCTCCTTCATCTTTTTCACTAGCAGCTTGCCGCGCTCGTAGGCGCGGTCGGCATGGACGATGATCGATAACGCATCTACCGGTTCGCCCGCTACCAGAATGTCCAGCTTCACCAAGGGCGAATCCCAGTAACCCGTCAGATGGTAGTCGAGCGATGCATAACCGCGCGACACCGATTTCAAGCGGTCATAAAAATCCAGCACTACCTCGTTCAGCGGAAGATCGTAGGTCAGCATCACGCGTCCAGGGCCCAGGTACTCGAAGTTCTTCTGGATACCGCGCTTGTCTTCCACCAGTTTCAGGATGCCGCCAATGTACTCTTCCCGCGTGATGATCGTCGCGGTAATCACCGGCTCGTCGATTTTTTCGATCTCGGTGGAGTTCGGGAAGTTTACAGGATTGTCCACCCAGGACTCTTCGCCGTTGGTCTTCGTCAAGCGATAGCGCACGCCGGGCGCGGTGGTGATCAGGTTCAGGTTGAACTCGCGCTCCAAGCGCTCCTGGATAATCTCCATGTGCAATAAGCCCAGGAATCCGCAGCGGAAGCCGAACCCTAAAGCCACCGAACTTTCCGGCTCGTAGAAAAACGACGCGTCGTTAAGCTTTAACTTTTCCAGAGCGTCGCGCAATGGGCCGTGATTGTCGGCGTCCACCGGATACAAGCCGGCAAAGACCATCGGCTTGCTTTCCTGAAATCCGGGCAGCGGGCCGGACGCCGGATTGTCCTCGGTGGTGATCGTGTCCCCAACCTTGGCGTCCGACACGCGCTTGATATTGGCGATCACGAAGCCCACTTCGCCCGCCGATAGCTCCTTCACCTCGACAGCCTTCGGCGTCAGTACGCCTAACTGCTCGGCGGCGTAAAGTTCGCCGTTCGACCACAGTTTCAGTTTCAAGTGCTGCTTGATCACGCCGTCGAATACGCGAACCAGCATCACTACGCCGCGGTAGGGATCGAACCAGGAGTCGAAGACCAGGGCGCGCAACGGAGCATTCACGTCGCCCTTGGGCGGCGGGACGCGCGCTACAATCGCTTCGAGAACCTCCGCTATACCGAGGCCGCTCTTGGCGCTGATCAGTAGGGCATCAACGGCGGAGATGCCGATGACATGTTCAATCTGCTCGCGGACCCGCTCTGGTTCGGCCGCCGGCAAGTCGATCTTGTTGATGACGGGAATGATCTCCAGATTGTTCGCGGACGCCAAGTAGGTGTTCGCCAGGGTCTGGGCTTCCACGCCCTGGGAAGCGTCCACAACCAGCAACGCACCCTCGCAGGAGGCCAGGCTGCGTGAAACCTCGTAACTGAAGTCGACGTGGCCGGGAGTGTCAATCAGGTTCAGGATGTAATCCTTCCCATCACGGGCGCGGTACTCCAGGCGCACCGCATGGGACTTGATGGTGATGCCCCGTTCCCGCTCCAGGTCCATGGAATCCAGCACTTGCGCGGACATTTCCCGTGCGGTTAGGGCCCCTGTCATCTCCAGGAGGCGGTCGGCCAGCGTGGATTTCCCGTGGTCGATATGGGCAATGATCGAAAAATTGCGGATGTGGTCAGACAAGATCTAAATTGTGTCAAGTGCACACGGCGTTGTCAATTGTTTGAGGGTCCGTTAGAATAGGATGTTTGGATAATCTCACCCAGCACGTAGATAAAGCCCAAAAGTTGGTCCAGCAGGGGAAACTGGAAGAAGGCATCCAGGAGTACCTTCTGGCACTGGCAATCGAGCCGGGCAACGAACTCATCGTCGAGGTCGTTGCCGAGCTCTATCTGCGTCTGGGACAGCCGGCCAAAGGACAGGAATGCTTCGCTTACCTGTTCGATAAGCTGCGCGACAAGGGCGATGTCCCCAAGGCCGTCCTGGTGTTCCGCAAGCTGATGAAGATCGGCGTTCAGGAGCCGGAGCGACTGATGGAGTTCGGAAAGCTTCTGGAAAAGACTAAGCCCGAAGAAGCCGCCACCAGCTATCAGTTCGCGTCCACGCTCTTCCGCAGGAAGAATAACTTGAAGGCAGCCGTCGAGGCTGTGAGCCGGCTTGCCGCGCTCGATCCCTCCAGTTCCGACTTGCAGTGCCTGCTGGCCGAAACGGCTTCCGAAGCCGGAGAGAAAGATTTGGCCGCGGCCGCTTTGATGACCGCCGCGGAAATCCAAGGCCGCCAGCCGGGGCAAGCGGGTCAAAGGGCCAGTATCCTGCCGCTCATTGAACGCGCGTATCAAATGACGCCAAACGATGGTGCGGTCGCGACAGCCTTCGGACAATTACTTTTCGAGACGGGGGCGCCACAGCGGGCCATCGAAGTATTAAAGCCGTTCGCTGGGACGCCGCGATCTCGTCCGGAAGCACTGAGGACGCTAGGGGAGGCTTATCTCGCTACCGGCGATGCGGCCGCCGCCGAATCGGTGTTGTTGCCGATTGCGGCGAAGCAACCGGACGCACCTGGTTTGCTCGCTCGGGCGGCGCAGAAGCATCTGGAGGCAGGATCGCCCGATTTGGCCGTGGGCCTGCTCGAACGCCTGAAGGATGCGCTGCAGCAGGCCGGCCGCGGCCGTGAATTTTCCCAAGTGCTGGATCAGATCCCCGCCGCGCTCGCGAACGCGGCGGCGTTGCTGGAGTTTCAGGCGGCGGTGTACAGCGAGTTGCAAGAGGACTATCGAACCGGCCAGGTGCTGGGACGCTTGTTCAACCTGTTTTTTGCGGAACGGAATTTTGTCCGCGCCGCCGACACCTTCGAGAAGCTGGCGGCGATGGATCCCTTCGACGCGGAAAACGGTTCCCGCCTGCAAATGCTGAACGGCAAGCTCGATCCGCAGCGCTGGCAGGTACTCTCGGATTCACTGCAATCGCAGAACGCGGCGGAGGTGAATGCTTACACCGATACCACCAACACCCGCGATTGGCGTGAATCGGTGCGGATCGAAGACGAGGAAACGGGCGAGGTCCTTGCCGGATCCGGCAGCGCCGACGAGGAAGCCAGCGTGCTCGAGGACCTGGTTTTGCAGGCAGAAATCTTTTTGCAATACGGATTAAAGCTCAAGGCCATCGAGCGGCTGGAGCGGGTCCAGAAGCTCTTTCCAGGAGAGGAAGAGAAAAACGAAAAGCTGCGCGGGCTTTACGCCGCGGCTGGCATCAAAGGGGAAAAGGGCGCACGTCCCAAGAGCGCCGCTGGACCGGCGGCGGCCTCGCCCACCGACGACGAGGATGTCCAAGTGGATTTCGGGCACGCCGGTGAAATCAGCCGCAACATCTTCCGCCAAACCAACGTGAAGAACGTGCTGTTTACCGCGGTCAACGATATCGGACGGACTTGGCGTGTCAGCAAATGCGTAGCGGCGTTAGGCAGCCCGGGCAAGACTCCCTCCGCGCTGTTGGAGTTTTGCGCCACCGGCATGAAGCAATCCGACGGCATGTCGCTGGTAAAGCTGATTCACGGGGCCATGAAGATGGCCACCGACGGCCAACCGCAAGCCTTCGAGGACGCCGAATCGTCACCGAAGCTGGCCGCTATCGCACCGATCATCAAGGCCCTGGGCGTGAAATCGTTGCTAGTGCTGCCGATGATGGAAGGCGATCAGCAGACTGGCATGGTGCTTCTGGAACAATGCGATCGACGCCGCAAATGGCGGGCCAGCGAGGTGATGGTGCTGAAGTCCATCGCCGACCAAATGGTGATGGCCTCTTCGCACGTGAAACTCCGCACGCTGATGAAGTCGCTGGCAGTCACCGATGAACGCACCGGCATGCTAACGCGCGCCGCCTACATCGATTGCCTGATGGCCGAGACCTCGCGTTTGCAGCAGCAAGGCGGCGGGATGTGCGTGGCACTGGTGCAATTCGGGCGCGTGAACCAGCTCGCTAAGGAATCGGGCGAAGACGCCTTACGCAAGTTCATGGACGAAGCCGGACTGGCGGTGGCCTCGCACCTGCGCCAGAACGACATGGCTATCCGCTACGACAGCAACACGCTGGCGCTGGTCATGCCCGGAACCAAAGGCAGTGACGGCATGCAAGTGATGGAAAAAATGCGCAGGATCGTCGGCAGTGTGAAAATCTCCGAGCGCGTGCCGTCGTTCACGTATGGCGTGGTCGAACCGGTAAACGACCAGGTAACCGACGCCGTCGATAGCGTGACGGAATTAATCAATCGCGCCGAGCAGGCGTTAGAAGAAGCACAGAAAGATGGCGGCAACGTAGGTAAGTTGCTGACGGCGGGCGCGTAAAAGCGCAAAAATCATGAGCATCCAAAAAGTTGGCATTTTAGGGTTGGGCCTGATGGGTTCGGGCATTGCACAGGTATCGGCGGCAGCCGGATACGAGACTACAGTTGTGGAAGTGAATCAAAAACTGGTGGACCGCGGCCTGGGCATGATCGCGAAGAATCTGGGGCGCTTGCAGGAAAAAGGCGTGCTCACCGCGGAAAATCGCGCGGCGATCGATGCCCGGATTCATCCGTCGACGGATCTGGCGGCCTTGTCCGGGTGCGACATCGTGATCGAGGCGATCATTGAGAATCTCGCGGAGAAGCGCGTGGTCTATGCCAAGCTCGACGAGATCGTCCAGCCTAAAAGTATCTTCTGCAGCAACACGTCGTCGCTCTCGATCACGGAGATGATGACCGCGACCAAGCGGACCGATCGCTTTTTCGGGATGCATTTCTTCAACCCCGTGCCGGTGATGAAGCTGGTGGAGGTGGTGCGGACCATCGCCAGCGATCCGACGGTTTATCAAAGCACAGTGGAGTTCGCGGCAAGTCTTGGCAAGACGCCGGCGCAAACCTCCGATCGCGGCGGGTTCATCGTCAACCGCTTGCTAGTGCCTTACATGCTGGACGCGATTCGCGCGTTTGAGGAAGGCGTGGGCAGCATCACCGATATCGATAATGGAATGAAGCTGGGATGCGGACATCCCATGGGGCCGTTCACGCTGCTCGATTTCGTGGGCCTCGATACGACTTACTACATCGCGGGGATCATGTTCGATGAGTTCCGCGAGAAGCGCTACGCCGCGCCTCCGCTGCTGAAGCGTCTAGTGATGGCGGGCTGGTTCGGACGTAAGAGTGGGCGCGGATTTTACGATTACGCAGACCCGGCGGCGCCCAAGCCGTTAGACGGGTTGTTGCGATGAGGTCTCAAGGCAGCCAGCAACGGAAAGCGCGCATTTGCGCGATGCAAATGCTGTATCAGTGGGAAATGGGCCGGGATGAACCGGCGCGGGTACAAGAGATGTACTGGCGGGAGGTGCGGTCGCTGGAGCCGCGCGAGTACGCCAATAAGCTATTCGAAGCGGCAAGCAGCGAGACTCCGGAGATCGATGCGATCATCTCCCGTTTCTCGCGACGCTGGAAGGTAGAGCGGCTGGCCTCCGTCGATCGCAACCTGCTGCGCATTGCGATCGCGGAGTTTCGCCATTCTCCCGACATACCGCCCGCGGTGGTGATCAACGAAACGATCGAAATCGCCAAGATGTTTTCGAGCGACGATTCGTACGAATTTTTGAACGGCATCCTGGACGCAATCGCGAAGGAGGGCAAGAATGACGGCAAGAATGAAACGAAACCTGATTAGTGTCGCGCTGCTGGGGATTGTCTTTGCGGCCGGTATGGCGGTGGGCCAGCAAAAACATGTCGTGGGCCGCCCCAAGACCATCATTCATTTCGTCTCGATCAAGTGGCGCCCCGGCGTCTCCGAAGCCGACCGGCAAAGAGCGATCGACGGCATCGGCAGGATGGCGAATCAGATCCCAGGCATCAAGAACGTGTGGCTCAAGACCATTCGCGTCCAGCCGCAGGATTTCCACGCCGTCTTCGCAATCGAGTTTGTGAATCAAGACGCCGCCGACGATTACCGCGACCATCCGGCGCACGCCGCGTGGGACAAAGAATTCCAGGTCCTGCGCGACAACAGTTTCAGCGGCCAGGCGACGAATTAAGGTTGTACACCAGCACCGCCTTGCTGGGATTTTCTTGCGGAACGTTTTCCAGCAACGCTACCCTGCCGTCCGGCGCTTGATCGTAGCTGCGGACTCTAGCCAGATCCACCGAGATTCGCTCGCTCAGCGGGTGTGGCAGCGAATAAGTAATTACGTTACCGGCCGTCTCGTACGATACCTCCATGATGCGTCCGTCCAGTCCTCGAAATAGAATCGTCTTTCCGTCCTTCGACCATGTCGGCAGCGTCCCGCCTTTGGGCGAGATCAGGAACGGAATCACCTCTTTGGGGAACGGCCGCACATAGACGCTGTAGACGCCCGAGGTGTCGTTCGAGACATAGGCGAACCATTTGCCGTCGGGCGAGAAGGCGGCGTTCAGTTCGTCATTCGGCCCACCGACTAGCCTGGTGGATTTGCCGGGCTGCTCTCCCTTCATCTCAAGAATGAAAATGTCGTTGGCGTAGCGGGAGCTGTATTGGCGATAGGCCAAGTACTCTCCGGACGGATGCCAGGACTCAGGAACCCGAACGACATCGCTCGGCCCGAGAAGTTGCGCGACGCCCGTACCATCGGCGCGCTGCCAGAGAACCGTGTTGGCTGTGGCATAGGCAACCCGCTTCCCGTCGGGGCTCCAAATGGGCGTGCTGGCGCCGGTGGTGTCGGCGAGATGCTTGGTCTCATCGGTCTGCCAGTCATACACAGACACACTGAATCGCCTGCCATCGTTCAATCCAAAAGCGGCGTGGCGGCCATCGGGCGAAAGCGCCAGGCCGTAGTAGTAGTCCTGTACCGGGCGTAAGGGCTTCGACTTTCCCAGCCAATTGATGGCCAGCTTGCCAAGAATCCCCGAGGGCACGTAAGCCAACGTCCCATTCGATGACGTCGCAATCTGCGCCGCGCCATTGTGCGAAAAGGCCAGGACGCTGTCTATGATGGGCGCGGCCGTACCGGTGGTTTCGAAGCGTTTCAGGTCTACGGGAACCGCTTGAAGAACGCCGTACGAAATAAAAACCAAACGACCGTCCGGCAGGTAGCGGTAGTGATATCCGCCACGATGCACCACGCGCCGCCATCCGCTGCTCAAGTCTTGCAGCACGGCATGCGCATCCTCAAAGCCTTCGGTTGCGGAATGCGCCGTGAACAGCACGATCTTTCCATTCGCCAGCGACTGCGGCCAGCGCTGCGTCGTCTCGCGCTCGTCGAGATCCAGAGTCGTCAGTGTAACCGGTTTGCCGCCCGCCTCGGGAACGCGCCACAAACCTCCATGGATGGTGGCAAAAACGATCGTGCCGTCGGCGGACCACACGCCTCCGCGGGACGTCCCCTCGTCGCACAGCGTGACCACATCACCGCCGGCTACCGGGACCTTCTTGAGTTGCTTGTCGGTGAAGAACGCAAGCCAATGGCCGTCCGGGGAAAAGAAAGGACTGCGCGCGCCTTCCGTGCCGGGCAATGGTTTGGACTTCTGCTCATTAGTTCCGCGCACGTACAACTGCGGTCCGGCGAGAGCCAGCATCGACCCGTCGGGTGACAGCGCCAGAGCCGGCCCATAGTCGGAGTTGAGGACGATGTCTAGAGGCACATCCACACGCCGCTCCGGTTGCGTCGCAACCGGCGCGCGCTGGCAGGAGACGGTCGCTAACAACGCGACGAACACGATTCGCTTCTTCATTTGTTCTTGAGATACGCGAGTAGCCGCGCGTCCGCCTCGTCCAGAGAATAGCCCAGTTCGTCGCGCATCGCCACGTCAATGCTGGCGCCGGCGGCCAGGCGATCGAGAATCGAGGCCATTGTCCCCATCCCTTGCTGGTCACGAATCATTTGCGCGGCGGCGAGTGAGATCGCATACGCATCGGCGGCGGCGTGGGCACCCATCGTCGAAAATGGTTCGCCCAGCGAGGCAAGGCGAATGGGTCGCGCGGCCAACCCCTTGGCTATCTGCGCGGCGACGTTCGCAACCGACTTCCCTTCCTCGATTTGGGCGATGCCCTCGTTCAACCACGCCGGACAGCGAGCCCGCGAGCGAGCGCGAACAAAGCTATGGGTCATCTCGTGCTTCAGCACGATGCGCAGTTCAAACGTCACCGAGGATAGTCCCTCCACCGGCACGCGGATCTTACCGTCGAACAAGGCGCCGCTCCAAGTGGGCGCTTGCGTCACATCGTAAAACGCCTGACCTGGATATAGGATCACGGGAATGGGATCAGCCGGCAAGGTGTCACTTGATCCGCTGCGGCCTCCCCCCAAGTCGCTGACTAACTCGCGATATTGCGACTCCAAGGTATCCAAGATCTCGCGCCGGAAGGCCGGCGATACTTGGCCGCCTTCGAAGCGCAGGGTGAAATGATTGCTGTTCGCCTCCAGGAAGCGATCCTCGGCCGCCGTCTCGCGCTCCGCGCGCGCCAGCATCATTTCCACTTCTGGATCCTTCGCCAAGCTTAGCGACTTGGTCCAACTGACTACCGCATCGACTCCGCGGTCGCTGGCATACTCGGCAAACCCCAGCAACTTCCACACCTCCGCCGACTCGGGCGCAAGGGCGCGCGCGCGTCCCAGAATGTCCCGCGCCTCTCGATACTCCTGGCGATGCAGGTAAACGATCGCCTCACCCACCAGCAGCCGCGCTTCAGACGGATCTGCTTTCGCGCCGGTTTGCGCGATGTCGAGCGCGGAGTCCAGGCGGCCATGCTCAATCTCAAACTCCACAGCGGACAGGAACGAAACCACCATCAACTCGCGCGCGATAACCGTCGATGGACGCTGTCGGGCCAGCTCATTCAAGTACTTGCGGTCCACCGAATCATCCTGAATCACGCGCGCGGGAGGGGCGGACACGGAAATGGTTGGAACGGGTGCCTTATGTTCATCAGAAGCCGCATGGCCGTCCGGCGACGACACCGCAGGTCTCGCGCTATCGCGCTCGATATGATCCACTAGGCTTTTCGGGAGGCTGAACTTTCCTTGCGCGGTCTCATAAACCACGCGGGTTTCCTCTTCGGTCACTTGTTCGGCGACAACGCGGCGTCCGTTCTTGAGGACGATGGTGTCCGGTGCCGCGACGCCCCAGGCACCGGTCAAAACCAGTAAAATGACGGCGCCGGGGAGGAAGACACGCATCCCCGCATGCTAACATGACCGAGTGAGGCTGCTCCCGGTACTATTGCTGTTATCGCCACTCCTTGCGGCTGCTCCGGCTGCAACGCCAGAGGAAGCGCTGCTCGCCAAGATCCGCCGCAATAAGATCGACCCCGCGGCGGTCTATCGCGTGCGAGAGTTGCCCCTCGCGCGTGACGCTGTCCGGCTGTACTTCAACGAGGGCGTGATCGCGCTACTGGAACCGATCGACGGCCGCGTCACCGGCGCGTTGTTCGTGGGCGAGGGCGAGACGCTGGTGATCCCGCCAGACACTGCGGAAAAGCGCAACCTGGCGCACTATACGGGTACGCCCGTGCTGAACGAGAAATTTTCCACGGCTTATCTACGCTTCAGCGACGACACGGCGGCCCAACTCACCGCGGCAATCAAGGAACACACCGTTCCGCCGCAGACCTTCAGCGTGGCGGAGTTTGTCGATGAGTGGTCGCCGGTGGCGCAAAGCTTGAACCTGATTTCCGATCTGCGATTGCTGGACGATTTGCTCATCGCCGCTGATTCTCCGCAGCAGCCGGATCAAGCCAAGCGCGGTTTCTTCGCCGCGCACTGCTTCGGCCAGCGCATCGGAGCATTCGACATCGTCATTGACCCCTTGCTGCCCGAGCCGGTGAGCGTGGGACAAGTGAATTGGAAGGACGGCAAGCGGTACAACGACCTCTGGCTTTCGTTCCTGTCCAAGTCGCCGCCTGCGAAGAGCGACCCCTTTACGCTCGGCGCCTATCGCATCGACGCGACCATCGCCGCAGGCCATCAGATGGATGTGAATGCCGTAGTCGAGCTCGACACCGCGCAGTCCGGCGAGCGCATGGTCAGCTTCCAGCTTTCCCGCTTTCTGCGAATCTCATCGGTGGAGTTAGAGGGGTCGAAGTTGGTGGTCTACCAGAATGAAGGCGATGCGCAACACGGCAATGACGCAGTTACGGTGTTGTTCCCGAAAGCGCTCGAAAAGGGGAAGCATTACACCTTGACCTTCCACTACTCCGGTGGCGTGATCACCGATGCCGGACACGGCGTGCTGTTCGTGGGCGCCCGCGGTATCTGGTACCCGCAACGCGGATATCGTCTGGCCCTGTTCGACCTTACGTTTCGATTCCCGCACAAGCTCAGCTTGGCGGCAACCGGCGACCTGATCGATCAAAAGGAAGAGGGCGATCAGCGTATTTCGCATTGGAAAACGAAGGCTCCCATCCGCATGGCGGGATTCAACGTGGGTGACTACGAAGAAGCACAGGCCAAGACCACGGACGGCATCAACATCACCATCTATGCCAACCGGGAACTGGAGCCCGCTTTGGAGCGGACCAGGCTGCCAACGATCACCACTGCTCCGGTCACCCCGGCGAACATTGCCGCCGTCCGGCGTGGTGCTTCTCCCGAAACCGTTACGCCGGCGCCACCGCCGCCGAGTCCCGCCTCAGTGGCATCGCGGATGGCACGCGAGCTGGCGCAGGTGGTGGATTTGTTTTCGAAGGACTTCGGCCCGCTGCCGTCTTCCGACTTGCGGATCTCGCCGATCCCCGGCAACTTTGGCCAAGGCTGGCCCGGACTGATCTATCTTTCCACCAACGCCTATCTGCGTCCGTACGACATTGCCTCGAAAAACGGAGATGACATCTCGCTGTTCAACAGCATGCTGCTTCCGGTACACGAGGTTGCACATCAATGGTGGGGACACATTGTGGTTCCGGCCGACTATCGCGACGAATGGATCTCCGAGGCGCTAGCCAGCTACTCGGCGCTGTTATGGCTGGAGCAAAGGGATCACGCCGGCCCTCACAACGTCCGTCTCATGCTGAACAGGTATCGCCAGGAACTGCTGGAGAAGCATGACGAGGAGACCGCAGAGTCGGTCGGCCCGCTCTGTCTGGGGCAACGGTTGAACAACTCGCGTACACCGAATGGCTCGGGGCACATCTTCTACGATAAGGGACCATGGGTGATCCACATGCTCCGGCAGTTGATGCGCGATCCGAAGACCGGATCGGATGCCGCCTTCTTCCGCTTCCTGCACGCCGTCCGCGATGAGTTTTCCGCGCGTCCCATCACTACCGCCGGATTCCGCGAGTTGGCCGAGAAGTATGTGGAGCCGCGGATGAATGCCGAAGAAGGCAACCAGGGCCGCACGCTGGAATGGTTCTTCGAACAGTGGGTGGCCGGAAGCGGCATACCGGAGGTCCACGTGGATGCCAAGTTGGACTCTAAATCGAGCGGCAAACCCAAGCCAGGCGGGCCTCCCCCTCCGGGTCGAATCGCGGGCACGGCCACCCTGGAAAACGTCGAGGAGACTTGGGTTCTGCCGGTTCCGTTATTCGTGCAGAGCGCGCATGGCGAGGTCTTCGCGGGAACGGCCGTCGCCTGGGCCAATGGAAATGCTGAGGATAGCCGTTTTTCCCTCAAGTTAACTGTGCCGGCGCAGAAGATTCTGATCGACCCTCAGCAGAGTTTGCTGGCGGTCTGGAAATGATACTATCGGGGCGACCCAAACCATGAGCGCCACGATCAAGCTTACCGTCAACGATCCGGCTGGCAAGAGCCGTGAAGTGATTGTCGAAAAATTTCCGTACACTATCGGCCGTCTCGGCGATAACGACCTATTGCTGCGCGATAACCGCATTTCCCGCAAACAAGCGACCATTCTTGAGGAAGACAATCAGTTCTTCCTGGAAGACGCGGAGAGCCGCCACGGCACTTTCGTCAACGGCGACAAGATCACCCGCCATCGCTTGCAACCCAATGATCGCATCGAGTTCGGCGTAGCCGAGTCCTTCGTCTTGATCTATTCCAGCGATCAGCCCGATGTGGGCAAGCTGCTGGACCGCTTCCGCGCTTCGTCTAGCGACGCCAGTTCGGTGGGCGAGTTACAGCAATTGAATTCCATGCTGGAAGTGAGCCGGGTGCTGCACGCCGGACTCGCCTTGGACGATATCCTGACCCAGGTGGTCGACTCCTGCCTGCAAATTGCGCAAGCCGAGCGCGGCCTGCTGCTGTTGAAGGACGAGAACGGCAAACTCGAATTCCGCGTGGCACGGGACCGCGCACGATCCACGCTGAGCGGAAAGAATCTGCGCATCTCCAAGACTGTGGTGGACCGCGCCATGGAAACTCGCCGTCACGTGATTCACATGGACGCGGCGGGTGAAGCCGGCGCAACCCTGGGAACGGTCGGCAACAGCATTGCTGACCTGGAACTGCGCACCCTGATCTGCCTGCCGCTGATGCGCATGCAGGTGACAACCGCCTCGGAAACCACTTCCTTCGGCTCCGCGGCGGATGTAATCGGCGTGTTGTACATGGACAGCAAGCGTCCCACTTCGTCGTTTTCCGAAACCAGCCGCGAGATCTTGCAGACCCTGTGTCTGGAAGCGTCAACGGTCGTGGAAAACGCCAAGTTGCTGGCGCTTTCCCGCGAGAAGGACAAGATCGAGCAGGAACTCAAGATCGCCCGCACAATTCAGCAGAAGCTGCTGCCGAGGAAGTATCCGGAGGGATTGAAGTTTGACGTCTCCGGTCAGAATGTAGCCTGCCAGCAGGTCGGCGGCGATTACTACGATTTCTTTGAGCTTCCGCGCGGACGGCTGGGCATCGTGATCGCCGACGTTTCGGGCAAAGGCACGGCGGCGGCGCTGCTGGCGTCCATGCTGCAAGGTGTGTTCTGGGCCACCGCCACGGCGGATAATCCTCCGGCGGAAGTCGCTAGCCGCGTGAATCACTATGTGTGCGAGCGTTCCACGCCCGACAAGTACGCGACCCTGTTCTACGGGATTTTCGACCCGGCGGGCACGATCACGTATGTCAACGCCGGCCACAATCCCCCGATGCTGGTGAAGGGCGGCGGGCAGGTGGTGCCGCTGGGCTCGGAGAATCTGCCGATTGGAATGTTTGCGGACGCCGCTTTTAAGGAAAGCTCCATGGAAATTGCTTGCGGAGACACGCTGGTGATGTATACGGATGGCGTCACCGAGGCCGCCAACAGCGACGACGAAATGTACGGCGAGGAGCGCCTGGCCGAGTTTCTAGTTCCCGCCAATAGCCAGGAGTTGGAACAGGTGCGCGACCGGCTGCTTCAAGCCGTCAAGACCTTCGCCGGCGGCGAGCCGCAAAGCGACGACATCACAGTGGTGGCTGCGCGGCGAATGTAAGGCATGACCTATCGTGACCTGACGATCGACGATTTGTTGCGCGCGCTGGCTCGCGACTTCCCTGCCCAAGAAGCGGTCGTTACACCAAAGGTCCGCTGGACCTTCGCCGAACTCGAGCGGCGCACCGAAATTGTAGCGCGCGGCCTCGCGGCCATCGGCTTGCGCAAAGGCGATCGTGCCGCCGTGTGGGCCACCAATCGTCCTGAATGGGTGATGCTGCAGTTTGCCTTGGCGCGAGTGGGCGTGATTCTGATAACGATGAACACCTCGCTCAAGGGACACGAGGTGGAGTACCTGCTACGCCAGTCGCAGGCTAACGCATTGTTTCTGGTCGGCGGATTCCGAGATTTGAATTACGTGGAGATTTTCCGCGCCCTTCCGCCACTGCCGGACTTGCGTAACGTTTTTTGCATGGACACCGGCAAACCTCCCCTAGGCATGCACAGTTTTTCGGAACTGGAAACGGATGCCCCACCCGCGACCTTCGAACCCCAAGGCGTCGACGACGTGATCAATATGCAGTACACCTCGGGAACCACCGGCTTTCCCAAGGGCGTGATGCTGTCGCATCGCAACATCGTCAACAACGGCGCAGCGATCGGCGATGTACTCGGCTACACGCCTGACGACCGCATCTGCGTCCCGGTACCGCTGTTTCATTGCTTCGGATGCGTCATCGGCGTGTTAGGCGCGTTCACGCATGCCTCGACGATCGTGCTGGTGGAGGCGTTCGATCCGTTGCGCGTGCTGGAAGCGATCCACCAGGAACGCGCGACATCCCTGTACGGCGTGCCGACCATGTTTCTGGCCGAACTGGAGCATCCGGAGTTTGCGAAGTATGACATGACCTCGCTGCGAACCGGCGTCATGGCCGGATCGCTTTGCCCGGTGAGCCTGATGCGGCGCGTGATCTCGGACATGCACATTCCCGAAATCACGATTTGTTACGGACTCACCGAGGCCTCGCCGGTGATCACCCAGACGCGCAGAGATGACCCACTGGAAAAGCGCGTCTCGACCGTCGGCCAAGTGCTCCCCGGCGTTGAAGTAAAGCTGGTGGAGGGCGAGTTGTGGAGCCGCGGCTATCACATCATGAAAGGCTACTATCGCGATCCCGAATCGACCGCGCGCGCCATCACCCCCGACGGTTGGTTGCGGACCGGCGATCTCGCGGCGGCGGATGCCGATGGGTATTACTCCATTACCGGACGCCTGAAGGAGTTGATCATTCGCGGCGGCGAAAACATCGCCCCCAAGGAAATCGAAGAACTGCTGCGCACCCACGAGGCCATCAGCGACGCAGCGGTGTTCGGCGTGCCGGACCAGTATTTTGGGGAAGAAGTGGCCGTCGCCATTCGATTGAAACCCGGCGCAACTTCCACATCTGAAGGAATCCGCGAGTTCGTACGTACCCGCCTGGCCCGCTTCAAGGTGCCCAAGTATGTCCAGTTCGTGGACGCCTTCCCGCAAACCGCCAGCGGCAAGATCCAAAAGTTCCGGTTGCGCGAGAATTGGAAACCCTATAATGATTGAAGCCCTATGACGATCGACGATCTCCTCCGCGTAGCCGTGGAACGTAAGGCCAGCGACTTGCACCTGAAGGTCGGCAACTTTCCACACATTCGGCTGGACGGCAGCTTGGTTCCGCTCAGCCAGTTTTCGCGCTTGACGCAGGAGGACATGCTGAACATGTCCTTCAGCATGATGTCCAATCGCCAGAAGGCCAGGTTCAAGGAGAGCACCGAGTTGGACATGGCCTACGGCGTGGCCGGTCTGGGCCGCTTCCGCGTGAACGTGTTCCAGCAGCGCGGCAACGTGGGCCTGGTTTTGCGCGTGGTTCCCACCAAGATCCGGTCGCTGGAAGAACTGAACATGCCGCCGGTGATCTCGAGCATCTGCGACGAGCGCCGCGGCCTGATCCTGGTAACGGGCACCACCGGCAGCGGCAAATCCACCACCCTGGCCGCGATGATCGACCGCATCAACACTACCCGCGCCGATCACATCATCACTGTCGAAGATCCTATCGAGTATCTGCATCGCGACAAGAAAGGCTTCATCAACCAGCGCGAAGTCACCGTCGACACCAGCAGTTTCGGAATGGCGCTGCGCGCGGCGTTACGGCAAGATCCGGACGTGATTCTGGTGGGCGAAATGCGCGACCTGGAAACCGTGGGGACGGCGCTGTTGGCTGCGGAAACCGGACACATGGTGTTTTCCACACTGCATACTTTGGACGCCACAGAAACCATCCAGCGCATCATCGCCGTGTTCCCGCCGCCTGAGCAAAAGCCGGTGCGGATGCAACTGGCGTCCACGCTGAAAGCTGTGGTTTCGCAGCGCTTGGTCCGGCGATCCGACGGGATCGGCCGCGTTCCGGCTGTGGAAGTGCTGGTCGCCACCAGCTTTGTGCGCGATTGCATCATCAATCCCGAAAAGACGCGGCAGATTCGCGAGGCAATCTCGACCGGCACCTCGCAGTACGGCATGCAGACCTTCGATCAATCCCTGTACGATCTGTGGGCCGCAAAACTGATCACCTACGAAGAGGCCCTGCATCAGGCCTCGAATCCCGACGACTTCAAGCTGCGCTGCTCGGGAATCAGTTCCTCCGCCGACGCCGCGCGAGACCAGATGCAAACCGCGGCGAGCCGGGTTAAACTGGAACGGTAAGCTGGGGCGGTAAATCTGCTGCATCTCCTTCAACGGCGTCCTTATCGCCTGATCCTCGGGGCGAACCTCATCTCGCTGTTCGGGAGCGGGTTGAATCACGCCTCCATCATTTGGTTTGTGCTGGACCGCACTCACTCGGAAAACGCGGTTGCGCTGCTGGTCACCACGATAACCCTGCCCTCCCTGTTTTTCCTGCCGCTGAGCGGCGTCCTCATCGACCGGCTGGACCGCCGTTACATCACCATGACCCTGGACGGCGCGCGGGGCCTGGCGGTGATGTCCGTCGCGATCCTGGCGTTGACCGGGCATATCGCACTATGGCACGTCTACGCGATGGGTGTAGTGCTTGGCCTGGGCGCTTTCATGTTCTGGCCCAACATGGCGGCCTTGACTCAGGAGTTGGTTGAGCCACAGGACATGGTCCCCTTGAACGCGCTGGTCATTGGCACGGCGCAAGGCGGATGGATGATCGCTGGCGCGGCGGTGGGGTTTCTGTATCAGAAGATCGGCTTGGGCGGCGTGCTGTTCCTGGACGCCTCGACGTACATTATTTCGGTGTTCCTGATGCTGCAACTTCGCAAGGGTAAGCACCTGGTCCATAGCGAGACGGCGCCGCTGACGGCGAGCCACTTCAATCGCGATTTCGTGGCTGGGCTGCGCTACGTAGCGTCGGAAACGAGGGTGATGATCCTGGGCATGATTGGCGCCCTGTTCATGGCCGCGATGATGAGCCAGAACGTGCTGACCGCGCCGTTCAGCCTGAAGGTCCTGCATGCGGGTGCGCCGGGCTATGGTTTTTGCAACGCAGGCTGGAGTTTGGGCGCCATCGCCGCAAGCACCTTCGCTGGAACGATCATGCGTAGCGGTTCGGGACAACTTTGGGTGCTGGCCGGATCGTTGTTCCTAGCGGCAATCTCGTGCGGCGCCGCGCCGCACTTCGCGATCCTCGTGGTAGGTGTGGCCCTCTATTTCGTGATGGGTGCAGGACGCGGCATGGCCGGCGTAGGCGTGAACAGCGCGTTGATGCAAGTGGTCCCGAAGCAACTGATGGGACGCACGCAGAACGTGATCAACTTTACCGGGATCGTCATGCAGTTGATCCTGACGATGGGTGTAGGATGGCTAGCCGAGCACACCACACTGATCGCTGGTTTCTACGCCGTAGCCTCATTTTACCTGGTCGCTGCAATACTAGCGGTGACCGTAGCGCAAAGTTCAGGTCCTCTAGTCCCTCCAGATTTGCGAACAATCGTCGAACCGCTGACGCCGTCCCTGGAATCGGCGGCCGAGTTCTAATAGCACCCGGAACCGATGGAAACAATAGACACCTCTAACTGACAATAAAACAAACACTTAGCTCTTAATCCACAATTGGCCTACGGATGTCCCTCAGAGGATTGCCCATCCGGGAAGCGAATCCCATACTGTCCTAGTAATTTAGCGTCGGGAGGACTCGTGACTATAACTTTTATCGTGTTGATGGCGGCTTTGGCGATGATGTCAGTAGAGGCTGCTTCTCCCGGGAGGTCCTGGCCGCGCGTGGCTGGGTGGTGGGCGCGGGCCTGGCTGGCGACCGGGGTACAGGCCGGAGGAGTTTTTCTAGCGGGCGCGGTCTGGAACAAATGGCTGTTACGGCATCAGCCATGGTCGGCGAATGCCTTGGGCGAGGTGGGAGGCGCGCTCGCCGGATATCTAGTCATCACGTTTGTGTACTACTGGTGGCATCGCTGGCGTCATGAGAGCGACTTCCTCTGGAGGTGGCTGCATCAGTTGCATCACAGTGCGCAACGAATTGAAATCATCACCAGCTTCTACAAGCATCCGTTTGAAATCGTGGCCGACGGATTGATCTCGACCGCCGTTCTTTACTGGATTGTCGGCTTGGGTCCGGTGGCGGCCGCGGGCGCAACCCTGATCGGCGCGCTCGCCGAACTTTTCTACCATTGGAACGTGCGGACGCCCTACTGGCTGGGATTCGTGCTTCAGCGTCCCGAAAGCCACTGCGTGCATCATCAGGAAGGCTTGCACTCCTTCAACTACTCCGACCTGCCGTTGTGGGACATCCTATTCGGCACCTTCAGGAATCCTCGGCAGTTTGATGAACGTTGCGGCTTTGGTGAAAGCGAACATCGCGTGGAAGAAATGTTACGCGGCCTCGACGTTACCGGCAGCAGTGCGGGAGCCTTATGATGCGCAGCCGATCCGCATACTTGCTGTTGGCCGTGGGCCTGATGCAAATGACGGGCGACCTCTGCGACGTGCCGGTCCTACGTGGACTCGGCGCAGCAACGATGGCATCCCCGGCGCCGCGCGTGTTTACGACACGTGCGGGCATCGAAGGGTTTTCCGCGCGATTCTTCATTGAGTGGCCGAACCACTCGCTGGAGCTGACGCCACAACTTTACGCCCGCTTGCGCGGACCCTACAACCGCCGCAATGTATACGGTGCCGCGCTCGCAGGCGGGCCTCTGCTAAGGTCCGATCCAAAGTTGCGACCGATGTGGGACGCGGTTGCCTCCCGCGCCCTTTGCGGCAATGCGCCGCTATTGCGCGAACTGGGAATTGATCCGACAACCATCGATGGCCCCGTACGGCTTCGATTGCAACCCCGCGATGCCGCTAACTCCATAGTGCTGGAGGCGCCATGCCGGTAAAGACCTTGCGCATCATCTTCGGACTCTACTTGGTGCAGCACTTCGTTACCTTACTGCCTTGGGGTGCGGAGCTTTTCTCGAACCGGGGCGTGTTGCCGGATGCCTCCACGAGTCCTTTGATCCATGCCTTCCCGAATGTTCTAGCGCTGTGGGATTCACCGATATCTGTGACGATCCTGCTGCTCATCGCAACGGCGGCAAGCACCGCGTTCTTGTGCGGTTGGCGTGATCGCCCAGCCGCAATCGTGATTTGGTACATCCTAGCGTGCCTGTTTGGACGGAATCCCCTGATCCTCAATCCGGCGATGCCGTTTCTTGGATGGCTCCTGCTGGCCCACGCGGTGGCACTGCCGCGTCGCGATTTTCTGCGTGTCGCCTGGATCCTGATGGCCGTCGCGTATGCCTACAGCGGGTGGACCAAGCTGGTGAGTCCTTCGTGGATCGACGGCACGGCGGTCGAAATGATCCTGCGAAATCCGCTGGCCCGGCCGGGCGTTTTCCGCAATGTCCTCCTGGATCGCGATGCTGGGCCTGCATCTCGGCCTGATCGCCACCATTCAGTTTGCAGACCTAAGCCTTGGCATGGTGATCCTGCATCTGTTCACGCTTGATCCGCAATGGATCGCAGAACGTAAACGGTCTTTACAATCGCCGCCCGCTCCACTAACCTCTTTGGATGCGCACGCTTCTCTCCGCCATCCTGTGTCTTGTTAGCATCAGCCGGGTTGCAGCACAAACCGTCCCTACGCCGGAATCGGTGCTCGGCCACAAGCCGGGCGACGATTTTTACCTAGCCAGCTACGATGACGCACGCGACTACTTTCATAAGCTCGCCGCCGTTTCCAAGCGCATCAAGATGATCAACATCGGCAAGACAACGCGCGGACTGGACTTTGAGGTTGCGCTTATCTCGTCGCCGCAGAATCTCGCGCAGATCGACAAGTACAAGGACATCTCCCGTAAACTCGCGCAAGGCCGCGGACTCACCGACGATGCCGCTAAAGCCCTGTCGCGCGAAGGCAAGGTGATCATCCACATCGATGGCGGCTTGCATTCCAGCGAGGTTGCCGGCGGACAAAGCATCATTCCGCTCGCTTACCGGCTGGTCGCAGCGCAGGGCGATCCCGAAGTGGACGCGATCCTGGACAACGTCATCCTGATGCTGTGGCCTACGCTCAACCCCGATGGGCAGAACGAAGTGGTCGCCTGGTATCGCAAGAACGTCGGCACGCCTTACGAAGTGAGCCAATTGCCCGATCTCTATCAGGAGTACGTGGGACACGACAACAATCGCGACGGCTACATGAACAACATGCTGGAGTCGCAGGAGGTCACGCGCACGGAAATCGAGTGGGACCCGGCGGTCTTCTATTGCCATCACCAGACGGCGCCATTTCCGGCGCGCATCTTCATTCCGCCGTTCAACGAGCCAATCTCGTCGAATATCAATCCCCTGATGGCGCGATGGCTGAACCTGTTCGGCATCAACATGGCCGCTTATCTCGACGAGCATCAGATGCCCGGCGCCATCCATCGCACCGGGTTTGAAAACTGGTATCCGGGATTCCTCGACTTCACGCACATTTTCCGTAACAGCATCTCCTTCTTCACCGAGACCGCGCTCTACAACTACGCCACGCCGCATTTCTACACCGTCAACGATTTCCCCAGGAACACGTCGGGCTTGCGCTCGGAGATTTTCTACAGCAGTCCCTGGAAGGGCGGTTGGTGGCGATTGGGCGACGCGGTGCGCTACATGATGGGCGCATCGATGTCGGTGCTGGAGATGTCCGCGAAGTATCGCAGCGACTTGCTGTACAACCGGTATCAAGCGGCCCGCGACAACATCGCGCGATTCCAGCAGGATCCACCGTTTGCGTACGTGATCCCGCAAGAGCAGCACGACGCACCAACCGCCGCGATTCTGGTGGAAAAGCTCCTGCTGAACGGCATTGAGATTCACCAAACGGCGCAACCCTTCGCCGCCAACGGGCGTGAGTATCGCGCGGCGTGGGTCATCCTGATGGATCAGCCGTTCTCGCCGCTGGTGAAGGAGTTGCTCGAACCGCAAGCGTATCCGGACTTACGGGAATCGCCCAATGGAGCGCCCACACGTCCTTATGACGTCGCCGGATGGACGCTGCCGATGCAGATGGGCGTGGAGGTCAACGTAGTTTCGCAGCCGGTTACCGCGCAGCAGCGCGCAGGGTTGAAAGCGATCACGCACGTGACGCCGCCCGCGGGCGGCGTGCAGGGATCAGGCTCGACGTACGTGTTTAGTCATCGCAATAATGCCAGCTTCAAGGCGATAAGCGAGGTTTTCGCGGCTGGCGGAAAAGTCGGTTTCGCGAAAACATCGGAGGCTGGAGCGTTTGTTGTATCGGGCATCGAGGGCGACCGCGTGTCTGAGATCGCGAAGAAGAATGCGGTGGTGGTGCAGGCCGTGGCGCAGGCTCCGGACGGCGTAGTCGCGACCAAGAAACCGCGCGTCGGTTTGTACCGCTCCTGGACGCCGGTCATCGATGAAGGATGGACGCGCTGGATTCTCGAGAATTATGGTTTCACGCCGATCACGCTTCGCAACGGCGACGTCCAGGCCGGCCACTTGCGGGAACGCTTCGATGCCATTATCATTCCCGATTCCAACACGCGATCCATTATGGAAGGTTTTACGCCCGGTTCGATTCCGGGCCAATACGCGGGCGGCATCGGCGAACCGGGCGCGGAAGCCTTGCGCAATTTCGTGCAAGGCGGTGGCACTTTGATCGCCTTCAACAACGCGTCGATGTTCGCGATCACGGCTCTTGGATTACCCGTGGGCAACGTTTTGGCGGGCGTCAGCAACGATCAGTTCTTCTGTTCCGGATCGTTGCTGCGCGTAGAACTGCACGACCTGACGCATCCTGCGCTGTGGGGAATGCCGAAGGAACCCTATGTGATGTTTGAACGCGGGCCGGCCTTTGAAACCAAGACCGGATTCAAAGGCACGATCTTGGCGACGTATCCCAAAGACCGCAACCCGCTAGCCAGCGGCTACCTGCTGCATCCCGAAAAGATTCAGGACAAGGCCGCCGCGCTAGAAGTGTTCTATGGCGATGGCCGCGTCTACCTATTTGGATTTCGTCCCCAGTGGCGCGGACAATCGCACGGAACGTACAAGCTGGTCTTCAACGCGATCTACGACGCCCCCAGTTCCAGCAAACCGACAACGGCAACAACAGCGTCGAAGCCAGCCGAGCCAGAAGTTAAGGCCGTAACACCGCCCAGCCCCGCGACGAAGCAATAGCCAGCAACTCGCGGTCCGGTTCGACTGCTACAGCGAGTCTTGTGGCGAGGTTGAGCATGGGGATGTCCTGGGCGGTGTTTCCGAAAGCCATATCCGGCAGCGCGGGGAGACGCTTGCGGATGGCCTCGGCTTTGCCTTCGCCGAAAGTCACGGGCTGCTCGATGCGGCTGGTCAGGACTCCGTCAATGACCGCGTTCGATACGGCGAGCACTCGCGTGGCTGGAATCCCTACCATTTCCGCGCCGGCGGCGACGAACCATCGATTGCTGCCGGAGACCACCCAGCAATCGACGCCCGCGGCCTGCAGGCGCGCGATCCATGCGGCAATCTCGGGAATGAGGTGGGAGCGGAAGTGAGCTTGCATGAACTGACGAGCGTCAGCGGTGACGAAAGCATCGGAGAGTCCTTGCATGACTTCCGCGCAGACTCCTGCGATCCGGTCTTCGGCCAGCGATCCCTGAGTATAGGCCGCGAATGCGCGACGCGCGACTCTTTCCTGCTCCGGGAGCAGGATGTGACGCTCCAGGCAGGAGCGGAAATAGCTATCCCCGGCATCCTGGCGCCAGAGGACGCCGTCGGCATCGAAACAGACGTTACCGCCCGCTTTGCCGCAGCCCACTTCACACAACGAGGAAACTGCCGCTTCTACTGTAGAGCCGCGAAGCCGGTCACTACCAGCACGTAGAGTAGCCACGGAATCACCACCGCCATCAGGGCCTTCGCGAAACTGAGACGGGCGGAGGCGGAGATCCCTTTGCCCAGTAGAAACATTTGCCAGAAGCTGAATAGGTCGATCGACATCGCCAAACGGTGCCCAACCTTGCTGGTCTCGGCGCTGATCAGCGGACCCAGGTTGCTGGCCACCAAATTCTGGACGTCAATGTCCGCAGGATCCTTGAGAAACAGGATGACGACGCCGAGCATCCCGAGGATGATGCCCGGTAACTGAGCGTGCGCCACCACCGAAAACATCTGTTTGAAGGTCGCCGATCCTCCAAAGATGAAGTTCGCCATCATAAAGAGAATGCCGGCGAGGGCCAGCCAGACGATGGGCAGGACAACCGGCACTGCGAAGAAGAAATACTTCGAGAACTTCGCCGCCACCTCTATTTGTTTTTCTTGCTGCTCTTTGGGCAGGTCGGTGAAGCGTGAATTCTTCGACATCTGCTGGCGCATCATCAACTCGGTGTCGACCTTCAAGAACATTACTGAACTGACGCCGAGCGTGCAGATGATCACCAGAATCAACGGCGCGACAAAGCCCGGCGACTTCGCGATGTCCGCGAAGGTCGCAGTCGGTTCGAAAAAAACCCCAATGATCCGCTCCATCGCGCTCTTGCCAGGGGCCAGCGGAGGCGGCGGAGGTAGCGTTTCTATTCCAGGAGTGTTTTCAGGCATGGCCCGGATTATAGCATCGCCGCGAGCGCCGCCAGCGTCCACGCGAACAAAATCAGCGGCACCGAGATGGCCAGGAAAATACGCCAAAACGACAACCCGCTGGCGGCTGCCACGCCATGCGACAACAATACGACACTCCAGGCGCTAAATAACTCGATCGTTGAGGCGATGTTGTGCAACGCGGCGCTGAAAGTCGCGGGAATGATTAGGCCTAAATTCAGCGGATCCAAGCTCTCGAGCGTTAAATTGGCGGGAGCGCGCAGCAGCATGACCACGAACGCGGTGACGAAGATGCCTACGGCGGGTGGCAGCGTAGCATAAGCCGTCACAGCCAGCAAAGGACGAAACGGGGCCGCCCCGCGCATCGCTCTCAGCATGGGGATTAGGCAAACCGCGGTGAGCGGAATCGCAATCAGCGGCGTGAGGATGACCAGAATCTGGAAGAGCAGCGCGATCGCATCAACAAAGTCCTCCAACCCTTGGGCGTTGCCCAGCAACCGCACCATCCCGGCGCGATGCGCGGCGAACAGCATGGGTAAGGCGAAGAGCACCGTTGACAACAGCGTTGGGAGCAAACATGCCTCGAGGAACCGCGGCGCGCGCACGATCTCAGCAAACGTGGCGGCCGGATGGAGTGTCAAGCCGGTGATGCGGTCAAACATGCGGCGAATCATATTTCCACCACCCGCTCGGCGAAGTGGCAGGCGGCGAAATGTCCAGCCTCGATTTCGCGCAACTCCGGAACTTCTTCCGCGCATCGGCTGGCGGCTAGGGGACAGCGATTACGGAAGCGGCATCCGGACAGGTTGGCAGACGCCTGGGCATTTGGAAATAGCTTGACCACCACAGCGCTGGGCGCAATGCGCGGCGTCGATTCGCGCAACAGCAACGTATACGGATGCGCCGGGCGATCGAACAACGCGCCGGTCGGTCCGATTTCCACGATGCGTCCCAGGTACATCACGGCGACGCGGGTTGAGATCACGCGCACCAGCGGAAGGCCGTGAGAGATGAATAGGTACGTCAGCCCGAACTGCTGCTGCAAGTCAGCCAGCAAGTTGACGATTTGCGCGCCCACCGAGACGTCCAGCGCCGAGACCGGCTCGTCAGCGACAATGAACTTGGGACGCAGCGCAAGCGCGCGCGCGATGCCGATGCGCTGCCGCTGGCCGCCGGAAAACTCGTGCGGGTAGCGACTCGCCGCGTCGGCAGGCAACCCCACGGCGGCCAGGAGTTCACGCACCCGTTCGACGGTTTCGGTGCGGGACAGGCTTTCATGGATGTCGAACGGCTCGGCTAAAATGCGCGCTATGCTCATACGCGGATTCAGGCTGCCCACCGGGTCTTGAAACACGATCTGCATGTGACGCCGCGTGCGCCGTAGTTCTTCGCGAGAAAGTCGCCGCAAGTCGCGACCCTCCAGCATGACTTCGCCCGAGGTCGGTTCTTCCAGCAGGAGCGAACAGCGTCCCAGCGTGGTCTTGCCGCTGCCCGATTCGCCGACCAGACCCAGCGTCTCGCCTGGCTCCACGCGCAAGGTCACGCGGTCGACGGCCGGTATCGACGCGCCCGGGAACTGCTTGACGAGTTGTCGTACCTCAAGCATACAAGAGCTACATAACCTCCTTCGCTCGAATGCATCGCGATTCGCGACCATCCGTAACCAGCGCCAACCCGGGGACCGCATCCACACACGCCGCGATTCTGGCATCGCAGCGCGGTTCGAAAGAGCATCCGGGCGGTAGGGCATTCGGATGCGGCGCGGCGCCGGGGATAGTTGCCAATCGCCCGCCGCGCGGCAAATCCAGGGTCGGCGCGACACGCAACAATCCGCGCGTGTAAGGATGCGCCGAAGCGGCAAAGACCTCCGCGATACGCCCAGTCTCGACGATGCGTCCGGCGTACATCACGGCAATACGGTCCGCTGTTTCGGCGACAACTCCGAGATCGTGCGTGATCAGCAGAATGGCCAAGCCGAAACGATCGCGCAGTTGCTTCAGCAGGGCGAGAATCTCGGCCTGAATCGTGACATCGAGCGCAGTCGTGGGCTCGTCGGCGATGAGGACGCAGGGACGTCCGGCGCGTGCAGGCGCGGCTAGCGCCATGGCGATCATCACCCGCTGGCGCATCCCGCCGGAGAGATGATGCGGATATTGCGTCATGCGGCGCTCCGGCTCGGGAATGGCGACCTGTCGCAACATGCTGAGGGCATCATCGTGCGCCTGTCTGCTAGTAATGCTGTGGTGCGCGCGCACGGCTTCGGCGATTTGATCGCCGATCTTCATCACGGGATTGAGCGCGGTCATCGGCTCCTGAAAGATCATCGAAAGGCCGGCACCGCGCACTTGGCGCATCTCATTTTCCGGCAGCGGCCGCAGATCGCGGCCCTCAAACAGTACCTGCCCTTCAACCCGTGCGTTGGTATCGAGAATCCGCGGCAAGGCTAGCGCCATCGCCGATTTCCCCGATCCCGACTCCCCAACGAGGCCTAAAATCTCGCCGGCCGTTAGCGTGAACGAAACGTCGCGCACCGCGGGAACGCTTCCACGCGCGGTGTCAAATGTAACGCTCAGATTACGAACCTCTAGCAACGCGGACATTTCGGGTTAGTATATGTCAGGAGGAGCGCAACCCGTACCACACCAAGCGCGTCATTAGTTTTAGATGCAGGTTTTACAAGCCCCTACAAGCCAAGAAGCTTACGCCAGCCACGTGAACCCACAATGGGTCAGGCTGCTGGATCTTCTCCAGATGAACGTCCGGTACGCTAATTGCGCCGGAGCGGAGCTTCACACCGAGGACGGCCGCCGCATTCTCGACTACCTCTCGGGATACTGCGTCCACAACGTTGGACACAATCATCCCAGCGTGATCGAAGCGTTGAAGAGCGAGCTGGACCGCCAGGGTCCGGCGATGTTGCAAAGTCACGTCCCCGAGCTGGCCGGCGAGCTCGCCAGCCGTTTGTGCAAGAGCGCCGGCGGACGTCTTGAGAAAGTTTTCTTTTGCAGTTCCGGCAGCGAGGGCGTGGAAGCCGCTATCAAGTTCTCTCGCGCACACACCAAGCGCAACGGCCTGCTCTTCGCCGAAGGCGCTTTCCACGGCCTCACCTGCGGCGCGCTCTCGCTGACCAATGAGGCGTTTTGGCAAGCAGGATTCGGTCCTGGCCTGCCCGGGACCGAGTCGGTGCCCTTCACCGATATCGATGCCCTGGAAGCTAAGCTGCGCACCAAGAAGTTTGCGGCCTTTTTCATCGAGCCGGTTCAGTCCGAGGCCGGCATTCGCGTGCCGCACGCGGAGTATCTGAAGGCGGCGCAAACCTTCTGCCGGAAGTACGGAACGTTGTTCGTGGCCGATGAAGTGCAGACCGGACTCTATCGCACCGGACGCTTCCTGGCCTCGCAGCACTTCAGCGTGGAACCGGACATCGTCATTCTGGCCAAGGCGCTGAGCGGCGGGCTAGTGCCCAGCGGCGCGGTGCTGATGTCCGATGCGATTTACGATTCGGTGTACTCGTCACTAAAACGCTCCATCGTTCACGCTTCGACCTTCAGCGAAAATGGATTGTCGATGCGCGCGGGGCTCGCGGTGCTGGATGTTCTGGAAGACGAGCGTTTGGGCCAGCGTTCAGCGACCGCCGGTGAAACTTTGAGGAGCCGCCTGCGTGCGACACTGTCTAGGTGGGGCATGGTCGCGGATGTACGCGGCCTCGGCTTGCTGAACGGGATCGAGTTCCAGGCCCCGCCGTCGCTCGGCCTGCGCCTCTCGTTTGAAGCATTCCAGGCCGTCCACTCGGCGATGTTTGGACAAGTGGTGGTGATGCGACTGTTCCGCGATCATGGCATCCTGACGCAGATTTGCGGCAACAACTTTATGGTACTGAAAGTCGCTCCGCCGCTGGTGGTGAACGATCAGCAAATCGACGATTTTGTAAACGCTATCGAGCGGGTCGCTGAGGTGATGCACTCGGCGTCGTTTTGGACGGAAGCGTTGGGTTTAGCGCGCCGAGTGGTGAATGTCTGAAGACCAGCTACGACACTGACGTTTTTGTCATCGGAGGTGGACCGGCCGGTCTCGCCGCGGCTATCGCTGCGCGCCAAAAGGGCCTTTCGGTGATGGTCGCCGATGCCGCCGAACCTCCCATCGACAAGCCTTGCGGCGAAGGGCTGATGCCGGACTCGCTGGACGTGCTGCGCGACTTGGGCGTCTCACTCGACGGTTTGGACTATGGAGAGTTCCGTGGAATCCGGTTCCTCGACTCACGCGTCTCGGTGAAGTCAACCTTCCCCTCGGGTATGGGCCGCGGCATCCGCCGGACAGTGCTGCATCAGTTGCTGGTCGATCGCGCTGCTAACGCCGGTGTCACGTTTCTGTGGCGCACAAGAATTGCGGGCTTGGGAGTGCATCGAATCAGCTTGAACGGACAGCGTGATTCGGTGCGGGCACGTTGGATCGTCGGCGCGGATGGCGGGCAATCGCAGGTGCGCACCTGGGCGGGCCTCGACCAATACCGCAGCAACACCCGTCGCTACGGGTTCCGCCGTCACTACCGCGTCGCTTCCTGGTCGGAGTACATGGAAATTTATTGGGCCTCGGGCGTGCAGGCCTATGTGACGCCGATCAGTTCCAGCGAAGTGTGTGTCGCGGTCATTTCGCGCGATCCCACGTTGCGGCTGCAACAAGGCCTCGCGAAACTTCCCCGTCTTGCGATGCGTTTGGCGCACGCGGAAGCCACCACGACCGAGGGCGGTGCGGTATCGGCATCACTGGCGATTCGATCTGTGTATCGCGATGAAGTGGCGTTGATCGGAGACGCTTCAGGATCGGTCGACGCAATCACCGGCGAAGGACTTTGCCTCTCGTTCCGCCAGGCGCTGGCGTTGGCATCGGCAATGGAACAGGGCAATCTGGCCGCCTATCAAGCGGAACACCGGCGGCTGCGGAGACGTCCCGCGTTTATGTCTGCATTGATGCTGTCGCTAGATTCGCATGACTGGCTGCGGAGGAGCGCGATCCCTGCGATGGCCTCGGTGCCGTTGGTTTTCAGAGGTCTATTATCACTGCACGTAGGAGCGGTGCACGTAGGAGCTGCTTGATGAAGAAAATACTGATTGTCCTGTTGCTGTGCTGTCCTCTGGGGTTTGCCCAGCAGTCCACATATGAATTCAACCCAGGGCTCACCAAGGTCGAGTTCAAATTGGAGACGGGGCTACATACCGTTCACGGCGAGTTTAAGCTGAAGCGGGGAATTGTGCGCTATGATCCGGCGACGGGGAAAGCCAGCGGCGAAATTGTGATCGACGCCACCAGCGGAGACAGTAAGAGCGAATCGCGCGATCATCGCATGCACAAAGGCGTCCTCGAGAGCGCCAAGTACACCGACATCGTTTTCGTTCCGGATCGGATGGAGGGACGGATTGCGGCCGAAGGCGAGTCCGAAGTGAAGTTGCACGGGATGATGACCCTGCTGGGCAAGGAACATGAAATGACGCTACCGGCCAAGGTTCAACCGTCCAAAGACGGACTGAGTATCAGCACTCATTTCGTGGTCCCCTACATCGAATGGGGACTCAAGAATCCAAGCACTTTTGTGTTGCGGGTGTCGCACGACGTTCAGATTGCAATCGAGGCCACGGTTGGGGCAGTTAGGTAACCGCTCCGAGGGTGGCTTAGGCGTTGTGAGTTAGTGGCTGTCGCCGTCGTGGTCCTTATCGCCGCTACCGGATACCGCCTGCGCTTGCGGACTGAGCGTTACCGTGTCCTGAGGCGTCGCTGGGGTTATGACCTTGTCAATTGTTATATCGGCAGCTTTCGGAGACGCTTTAGAATAGGTTCAGATGACTGCTGCCGAAGAAAAACGCCAGAAGGAAGCTATTTGGCGCGCCTACTCCGTTGTCACTCTGTTTATCGTCCTTAAGGCGGTTGGAAATTTGTCGCTGGCCTGGGGAATGAAGCACCTTCCACAGACCATGTCGGCGAGCCGTCTCGAGGCGATGCTCGGTCCGATCTTGGACCCATTTGTCGCGCTCGGCGTCCTGGCGCTGGTTCTGGCACTGCTCACCAGAATGGCGCTGTTCAGCCTGGCGGATTTGAGTTTCGTCCTGCCGGTAACGGCGGTGGGATACATCATCGCGGTCATTCTCGGCAAGACATGTCTGCACGAGCCGATTTCGCCTCAACGATGGACGGGCGCGGTTCTCATCGCGATCGGCGCGGCGCTGGTCGGGTCCGGATCGCATAAGACGGAGATCGAAATCGAATGAGATGGATTCTGGTTGGGATCATGGTCGCGGCAACCGTGGCGAGCGACCTGCTTCAGAGCTACGAGATGAAGCGGGCGGGCGAGCATTCGGTCGATCCGCGCGGGCTGATCCGGTTGCTGCAAACAATCGCTCGGCGGCGGTATTTGATTCTCTCAATCGCCTGCCTGGCCGTCTCATTTTTCAGCTTCATGATGCTGGTGAAGGTTGAGCCGCTCAGCTTCGCCGTACCGGCCTCCGCCGCGACCCTGATCTTCGAGACGCTGTTGGCCAAGCTGGTGCTTCACGAGCAGGTGGGCCTTCGCCGGGCGGCCGGCGCGCTGATCGTGCTAATCGGCGTGGCGCTCGTGGGGCAGTGACGCTTCGCTAACGGGAACCAACTTTCCATCGCGAATGTAGTAGTCCGCTCCACGCCAGCGAATGCTGGTTCGGAGAAAGCTCGACAGCCAGATCACGAAGGCGGCGGCATCCCAGAGCGGAACCAGTGTCATTTCCTTCAGGAAACCGCGCTGCTTCAGTCCCTTGACGCCGATCATCCAAGTCATCAGCGCGCGCAGGAAAACATAGGTTCCGAAATACGCCGCCGCTACGGAGACCGATGGATGCACCGCAACCGCTGCGATCGACCACGGCAGTCCTTGCGTAAATAGCAGGCCGAGATGGCCGGCGGGACGCATGTGGCGCATCACCACGATCCATCGCAGCCGCTTCTGAACGAGCGCGCTAATCGACGCGTAGTCCGCCACCGTTTCGATCACGTACGGCAGAAGCACCACCTCGCATCCCTGTTTCGCGATCAGGCGGCCGACCAGCAGATCGTCCCCGGGGCCGTTTTCCAGTGCCGCATAACCGCCGAATCGATTGAGCGCCGAACGGGTGGTGGCGATCGTTGGTCCCAGCGCGAACTTGATCCCGTCCAATTGCCAGGCCACCAGGATGCCGGCGTAGAAATCGGAAATCATGCCCGCGCTCTGAAGACGATCGGCTAAGGTGCGCTCTTCCGTCAGCACGTAAAAACAAGTAGCCGCGCCGACTTTCGGATCGCGCAAGGGCGCGACAACTTGGCGGAGGTAGTCCGGGCGCGCGCGCACGTCGCTGTCGCTGATCACCACGATCTCGTGCTCCGCCTCGTTCGCCAATCGAACCAGTTTGGCAACCTTGTCATTGGCTGCGATGCGGCCCGAGCCTAGCAACACGCGAATCCGCCGCTCCGGAAAATCACGCTGGATTTTCTGGGTGACCGAAAGCACGGCAAGGTCGTCGGGGTCGATGCAGAAAACGATTTCGTAGTCCGGGTAATCCTGCTGGCAAAAACTCGACAGGTTTTCGTAGGCCTCGGGATCGAGGCCGCGAATCGGTTTCAGAATGCTGACCGGCGGCGTGAACTCCGGGCCGGAGTCTGCCGTGCGTTGGCGGAAATACCTCCAGGCGCTGAAGGCCGCAATCAGGTAATAGACAAACGGAATGGCGGCGATCAACAGGAAGAGCGAGCGGGCGGTCATAAGTTACTGAGCACGAGCTTGCCTCCGCTGTCGGCAACTACGATGAGCCGTTCGCGTCCGACCAGCTTTTCCAGCCGCGGCATCGCCGAGCGGCTCGCTACCAGATAACATCGCGCTTCCGTGAGCCACATCGTTCTCCATTGTTCATCGTCGATGAAGATGTTCGGCGCGCCGGGAGCATAAGAGCCATAAATGAGATTGTTGAAGCGTCCATTGAGCAGCAGCGCGTCATGACCAGTGTAAAAGAAGACGGATGAAAAAGTGTAGTAATGATGATCGATAATCAGCCGGCCCGGCGGAGCAAGGATCAGCGCTTCCGCCAAGGGGCGCGATGACAAATACGGATCGAAGGCTACCAGCGCCATCCGCGCGGCTTGAAAAAACAGAACGGCCATCAGCGCCGCGGCGAAAAACGCGCGCTGCCCGGTCAAGAAAAAGGTCCCGAGCGCTCCGATCAGAAGAGCTATCGCGGCGGCAAGCAACGGCATTCGAAGATAGGCGAAGGATTGCAGCGTCAGATCCTCGATGTGACCGAGCGACAGCGTGTAGGCGCCCGGATGCAGCGACAGCGCCTGGGAAATATCGCCCGGCGCCGGGAGGTTGCGCACCATCAGGAAGAGCGTCCCGGCAGTCACCGCAGCGACCAAGAGCACGACAGAAAGGGCCAAGGTGCCGCGCCGAACCCATGATCCTCCTGCGGCCATCGCCGATCCCAGCAGCAGCACCAGAGCGGGATAGCAAGGCATCGAATAATATTCCTGCGTGGTCGAAAACGTGAAGAAGACCAGGATCACCGCGGCCCAGCAGAGGGCAAACAGGCGGACGCGCCCGGCGCGATCGCGCGGATGGAACGGAAGCTTCGCCACGGCGGGAAAATACACGCTCCAGGGGAATAGCCAGACCAGGTGCAGCAACCAGAAGAGGGCGCGCGGCATGGTGTTGTAGTCGCGCGGAGAGCGGAGGTTTAGGAACCGCAGCACCTGCTCGTTCATGAAGAAGAACCACAGGAACCCGTGATACTCGCCGGGCACGCTGCGCATCGAAAAATCGAAAGACGGTGGATTCCGCAGCGTCGCCAGGATGTGCCATGGCGCCGCGATCAGCAGGGCGATCAGCGCGCCGCTAAAAAGATGAAGGCGCTTCCAAGTCTGGGCCCGCCAGAGTTGCCGCGTGATCGCGAGGTAGAACAGCGCTGTCCCCGCGGGAAAGACGAGGCCAATCAGGCTTTTCAGCAGCAGGCTGACTCCAAGGGTCGCAGCGAGCACCATCGCCCAGAAGCGAGAATGGTTTTCCCCTTCGACTACCCGTAGAAACGCCCACATCGAAAGCGTGATGCAAGCCGTCAACATGACGTCCGGGATCAGGATGCGTGTGAACAGAAACAAGCCGACGCACGTGGAGATGCACAGTCCGGCGTACAGTCCGGCACGCCGTCCGAAAGCCCATGCGCCGAACCCTGCGGTAAGTGCGGCCAGGGCGAGCGCGGAGACGACCACGGGAATCCGCGCCACCCAATCATGCACGCCGAAGACCTTGAAGCAAATCGCGATGAACCAGTAGATCAGCGGCGCTTTTTCGAGGTATGCGACGCCGTCTAACCGCGGCGTCACCCAATCGCCGCTGGTGAGCATGTTGCGGGCGATCTGTGCCTGCACGGCGTCCACGTCGTCCATCAACGAGGGCGGAGAGATCATGCAAGCCACATATACGGCTGCGGCAAACAATAGGACAATGGGATAGAGGTAGGGAGTTTCGCCAGCGCCCGCGGGGCCAGCCTGGTCCGGGGCGTAGTCTAAATCTGCCATTCTTGATCCAGTCCACAAATTGTAGCCGAGGTTCGCGGACCTGTCCAGGTGGGGATGTGCGGGAGCCTCAGTGGCCGACCGACGCCGCAACAGGAGCCGCCGCGAGCGGGCGGGATCGTGTGTTGCGGGAACTCTGCCACTTCACTTGCGGCAGAAACAGCGAAGTATCGATCCTGTCCTGATACTTTATCGCGATGTTGATCAGCGAGTCGAGCAACGAATCGGACAGATAATTCGGGCGCAACCCGAGATCCAAGAGCCGGGTGTGTTTGGCGTTGTAATAGTGTTCCTCAGCTTCCACGCGAGGTGTCGGCAGGTGATCGATTCGCGCCGTCAACCCCAGTTTCCGGGCTCCCGCCTTCACCAACTGGGCTAGCTCAAGCACAGAAAATTGCTCGGTGAACTGATTGAATACCCGGCACTCGCCAGGTTTCGCCGGATTCAAGCAGGCCAGTTCGATGCAGCGAACAGTATCGCGAATGTCCAGAAAACCGCGGGTCTGCCCGCCGCGCCCGTAGACCGTCAGAGGCTGCTCGGCGGCCGCTTGCACGCAAAACCGGTTGAGCACGGTGCCGAAGACGTCGTCGTAATCGAAGCGATTGATCAGCCCTTCGTGGAGCGCGGTCTCGTCCGTCATGGTGCCGTACACAACGCCCTGGTTGAGATCCGTCGCGCGTAGCTTCCAGATCTTGCACGCGAACGTGATGTTGTGGCTGTCATGCACTTTCGACAGGTGATAAAAGGATCCCGGCTGCTTCGGAAACGGGAGCAGATCGCTGCGTCCATTGTGTTCGATGCGGATGTAGCCTTCCTCAATGTCGATGTTGGGGGTGCCGTACTCGCCCATGGTACCGAGCTTCACTAGATGACAATCCGGCAGCAGCTCGTGGATCGCAAACAGCAGGTTCATCGTGCCGACTACATTGTTCACCTGCGTGAACACCGCGTGCTTCCGGTCGATCATCGAATAAGGCGCGGATCGCTGCTCGGCGAAATGCACCACTGCGTCAGGGCGGAACTCGTCGATCGTCGAAGCCACAAACTCGTAGTCGGTGACATCGCCGGTGAACAACTCGATTTCCTCGCCGGTGAGTTCCTGCCAGAGGCGCAGACGCTCGGCGAGCGGCAGGATGGGCGTCAGGGTTTGAACGCCAAGCTCGAAATCCCACTGTCGCCGTACAAAGTTGTCAACGATGGCAACCTGATGGCCCCTCTTCGACAAGAAAAGGGCAGTCGCCCAACCGCAGTACCCGTCACCACCTAGTACACAAATCCTCATGGGGCCGTCCAATCACTGCTTCGAATTTTCGGAACCGAAGTCGCCTGGAACCGGTAGTGCCCAAAAGATCCGGGCTATAACCCCCCAAAGATGAGGAGCAATGCCCATAAGATGTTTATTATCCCATCTTCTTCCATTGGGCTGCCAGGAATTGTAAAGAATTCTAACTGTCTAAAAAATCACGTCGAAATCGGCTGTGAAACGCCGACCTCGCTGCCCGAAAAATAGTCCAAACCCCGGATCAGCGATATTGTTGTGGAAGGCCTCAGGGTTAAAGTGATCGGTCAGGTTAAAGGAGCTGATCGATGGCCGGAGGGTATACTTGGAGCTGACCTTAAAGTCCTTTGATACCTTGGCATCCACTGAAAAGAACCCCGGATACCGGTTTTGGTTCGGAATACCGGCGTAGTTCTGCCCCGCATCCGTGACGATATACGGAAACCCGCTCCGATACTCCACGGTGGGCCCGATTCGGATTTTCCAGGGGAGCTGGACCAAGCCCCAGAGCAGGAAGCGATTCGGTATGTCCGTGGGTAGGTTACCGAATTGGTCGGGTCTGAGGATCGGTGCCGGAAAGCTGCCCAGGTAGTTGTTGAAGTCGTTCAAATCACCCCGAGCCTTGCTTCGCACGTAGGAGAGGAACAATTGGCTGCCGGCGTTCAAGCGCACCTTCGCCGTGATCTCCGCTTGGCGGTATCGCGACTGCCCGGTGCCAGAGAGCATCCGAGCACCGATGTCGGTAACCGGGTCGGGCGCGACTGAGTTCATCACTACCAACCCGGACGACTGACTCTCGATGAATCCGGCGCGCAACTTCAGGAAACTGGTTACCGGTTGTTCCACCTGCAAGCTCCAGGTGTTACTGCGAGGGGAAAAATTGCCTGCAGTCGGCTCTTGCGATACCAGACGCGGCTGGGTCGTCACTTGTCCCAGGGTGTTCAGGTATAGAAACGGTCCGCCGGAAACCTGCCCATTGCTGCCGTAAGTGGTCACGACCTGCTCCGGATAGTCGCCGAAGGAGTATACGTTCAACGGCACGCGGTCATAGAACAGTCCCACTCCGCCGCGAATCACCGTGCCGATATGCGCGAAAGGACTCCAGGCGAATCCTGCCCGCGGAGCCACTCGAATCGCTTCGGAGATTTCTTGCGATTCGACGCGCATCCCGTAATCCAACGCAAAGTGTGATGATAGATTCCAGTGATCCTGCCCGAAGAAAGCAAAATCGGTGTCCGTGGTTCGATACGGCTGTCCCCCGGTGAACGCGATCCGCTCGATCAATTGGTTCGTCGATCCAAGAATGTCGATGGGATGGTCGCTGACATTACCCTGCACCGAGCTTTCCGCCAAGTAGGTACCCGTCTTGATGTTGTGCGTTCCGAGCCAGGCCACCGGACCAAAAGAATAGGTGGACGACCAGCCGTAGCGGTACGCGTTGCGAGTCTGTTGCGCGAAATAGTCTCCGCTATTTCCGTGTGGGGTCATCGTGAAGTCGAGAGGACCTTGTCCCCAGACCCGGGCATCGACGTAAGTGGCTGACAGGGTATTGTCCAGCAAGCCTCCGTGGAAGCTGAGGTGATCCGCTATCGTCGTCGTATAGCTTTGGGTCCTGGCATCGGGCGTAGTTGGCTGCGGATTGAAGTAATCCATGTTTACGAACTCCAGGCGCTGGGGAGCAACGTGAATCGTCGCGGTGACCAACTGCTGGTTGGACACCACCCAGTCCAATTGTGCGAAGGAGTTCAAACCTTCCTGCTTCTTTTGATTGAAGGGAAAGGGCAACTCGTAAACTTCCGTTTTCTTGATCTCATACAGAAAGCCCGCGGACAAATACAGCTTGCCGGCCTTCAGTGGACCCGAAAAGTTGGGCCGCGGCGTCGCGGAGCGCAGGCCGCGGAGGTCCCAACTGCGAATGCGAAACTCCGGGAACGGGTCCTTGATCTCCCAATTCCACTTGTCGCCGCCTCGCCGCGTCTCAACCGACACTACCCCCGCCGTAAACGTTCCGTACTCGGCCAGAAAGGGAGTTTGGTAGACGTTGAGCGACTGCACCTCATCGATGGGCACAGTCTGACCGAACTGCCCCGTCGCGGGATCGGTTACGTCGGCGGAGTTAACCAGTAGGGCGCTGCGATGCTCGCCGCTTCCGGAAATCTGCAAACCTCCGCCGGGCGTCCGCGCGACTCCAGGGACCAACGGCAGCGCATCCGCAACAGTCGCCGGACGATTGGAGAGAGCTTGCGTCGTCGTCACTACCACCTGTGTTGGAGCTGACGCCCCTTGTTCCACCTCCGTAGCGGTTCCGCGCACATCGACGTTCTCATGCTGGGCGGCGGCCGCCAGGGTGAGTTCGATCAGGATCACACCGGATGTTGATCCAGGTGGTGAGAGGCCAGCTTCTGAGAGAACAACGTCTTCCTTCTTGACTGGCTCGAAGCCGTCTTTGCCGGCGTTGACTTCGTAGCGGCCGCTCTCGATCTGGTTGAAGCGAGCACGCCCATTCTCATCAGTGACTGCCGAAACGACTTGATTTGAAGAAAAACTGCGGAGCCGCACAGCCGCGCCTGGAACGGGTTGCTTGCCCTGATCCATCACTAAGACTTCAACGGTAAAGCTGGTCGGAGCCGCGCTCGCGAGTACCGCGGCAGCACACAGGAGCATCCAGGCACGCGGGATTCCCAGAAGTGACATGTGGATCGGCTAATCGAAGGTCAGGGCGTGCCCTGACTTTTCTTGAAGAGCTTACGTTTGATGTCCGGCCAAAACTCCTTCAAGATCTGGGCAACCGTATCTACTCCGCACTGCTCCACCAGTTTCTCGCTTGCCGAGAGCGCGTTGCGATCATCGAAATGATAGGCCTGTGAGATCGCCACGGCCGCCGAGTTGCCAAGCCACTCGGAGTAGTTGAAGTCGCGTTTGCCGCTATCGTCGTGGGTCACAAAAGTGCCGCCGATGGCGTGCAACGTACGCTTACCGATGCTTCCGGTGGACATGCGGAAATATCGCGGGTCTTGATGCAGAAGGGACGGCATGATTCCTTCCGTGAACAGGTTGCCGAACATCTGGTCACCGTAATCGGCCGCATAGCGCTGGGCGAACCCCTTGACGCCTTGCCCATACGAAGGGTCGGCGTTGGTGAGTTGGTCCAAAGCGGCGAAGGCTCCACCGAGAAAATAAAGCGGATAGTCGAAGGAATCCTTCGAGGCGATGACCATCTTCTCCTTGACGGTGAGGGGTTTGTACACCGAGTATGGATTGGCGGTCCGGTAGTTTGGTAACACACCCAGGACGCGCTTGTCGGCCGGCGTGTCAATGTCAGCAGGCACTGGCTTAGCCACCGGAGCATCGGGAAGATCCGCGGGAGGGGCGGGTGGCGGCGTAGCCTGCCCAGCCAAGCTGATCGACAGGAACAGGAGCGTTGTTAACTTCAGGCTGCAAAAGGGCGGTTTTATCAATGTGGATCCTATTCTTATGTTATACGCACGGCAGTCGACCTCAGGGTACAGTCGCAGAGAGAAAACCGGCGGACCGCTGGCCAGTAAGCTAAGATTAATGATATCAGCTAAAGGAGGGCAAGACGCCCATGAAGCAATTCCTACTTGGGTTCATTGCAGCGCTGGTGTTGATCGCGCTCGGAGGGTTTGGTTTCATCTCGCTGGGTCTGGCGCCCGTGGCTACCGCGTCGTCGCCGCTGCCCTTCGAGAAACTGATCACGGGGATTGCGCTGAACGCACGCGTCAGCAAGGAAGCGCCGAAATCATCGCCGATTCAACCGTCGGACGAGGTCTACATGGCGGGCGCGCGCATCTACCGGATCGACTGTGCGGTTTGTCATGGGTTGCCGGGACAGAGTCAGACAGCAATCGCCAAGGGCGAGTTCCCAAAGCCGCCGGACCTTTTCAAGGGTAAGGGAGTCAGTGACGATCCGGCGGGAGAGACTTACTGGAAGGTCGCGAACGGCATCCGGCTGACGGGCATGCCCGGGTTCAGCGGCTCTTTGAGCAGCGACCAGATGTGGCAGGTCAGCTTGCTTCTGGCCAACTCCGACAAATTACCCGCGCCCGTCCGAGCGACCTTGCAGGAGCCGATTCCCCAGTAGTTGACTTACTGCTCGGCTATCTCCGCAGCGAGTTCTTTCGCGAGTAGTCGCTGAGCGACGCGATCCCCCCTGGGCTTCTTTGGTAGTCTGCTGCTGGGTCTCGACAGCCTCCACCATGGTTGGAGGCCCTCATTTGCCCCTACCAACCCTGTGGCCGGAACGATAGAAGCACGACTGGAATTGAGCTTACAATTCAGATAGAGGGAGCGGAAAATGAAAATCTTGCTTGTCTTGACCATGACTGCTTTGAGCTACGGCCAAGTTCCGACACCTGCAACTTCCACCCCGCCCCAGGCTGCTTCCGGCAACGACCGCGAAATCTCCTGGAAACGCCTAGTACCCAATCTGGTGCAGGATCAGAAAAACATCTGGACGTTTCCGGCACGTCTCGTCCAGGGTCAGGATATCGTTCCATTCGCCGCAGTGATGGGAAGCACCGCAGGCCTTACCCTACTCGATCCCCATGAAGCGCATTACTTTCGGAACACCACCAAGTTTCAAGGATTCAACCGCGTATTCGGCAGCACTCCGACCGCAGTGGGAACGATCGTCGCGCCAGCTTCGCTCTATGTGGCAGGACTGATTCGCAGCGATTCCAAGATGCAGGGGACGGCGCTGCTGGCCGGGGAAGCAGTGGCCAACGCAGAGATCCTCGCTACGGTAATGAAGGACGTGGACCGCAGAGGGCGTCCTTCCGATCTCGCGGCAAATGGAAATTATTGGGACAGTTGGTTCGATAACCCCGGCAAGACACTCCACAGCAACGGCAGTTTTCCCTCTGGACATTCCATCGCCGCATTTTCCGTGGCCACGGTCATCGCGCGCCGGTATGGTAAGACGCATCGCTGGGTGCCCTATGCTGCTTATGGGCTGGCCGGATTGGTAGGATTCTCTCGCCTGACGCTGTCGGCCCACTTTGTGTCCGACGTTTTTATGGGCGCGGCCCTGGGCTATTCCATCGGCCGGTTCACGGTGCTTCGGCAGTAGTCACAATAATTGACGAAGGTTTTCGTTGACAATGACGAAGACTTTCGTCATTATGGATTCATGGCCACCAAACAACGCCGTCCGACGGAGGCGGAACTCAACATCCTGCGCGTGCTCTGGACCGATGGTCCGCTCTCGGTACGCGAAATCCAACGTGTACTGGAGGAGTCGAAGCCCACCGGATACACCAGCGTCCTCAAGACCATTCAGATCATGACCGACAAGGGACTCGTCGAGCGCGACGAGTCGCAGCGGCCCCAGATCTATCGCGCGAAGTATTCCCAGGAGCATACCCAGCGCCAGTTACTAGGTGATCTGCTGCATCGGGCCTTCGGCGGCTCCGTCAAGACTTTGGTGTTGCAGGCGCTGTCCACGAAGAAATCGTCGGCGAAGGAACTGGAGGCGATTGAGAAGCTGCTCGACAAGTTTGAAGGAGGGAAAAAATGACCGCCGCATTTACGCGGGCTTTCGGCTCCGCGTTCAATTCTGCACTGCTCCATTTCCTCTGGCAAGGCGCCCTTGTTGCCACGCTGCTGTGGATCATCCTACTTTTGCTGCGGCGGCGCGCAGCCACCACGAGATACGCTGCGTGCTGCGCGGCGCTGGGCGTGATGACGCTGCTGCCCGTGGTCACGACAGTGTTTCTCTATCAGCCGGCGGCGACAACCGTGGCGCCGGCGAAGGATGCACCGGCCGCCATCGCGCCAGCGGTCGGCGCACCGTCGTTCATCGTACCGTCCGCCGCACCTATCGCCGCGCGCGTCGCCGCCGCACTCAGCGCCGCACCGATGGCAAAGTGGCTGGCACTGGTCCTGATGCAGGCGCGGATGTGGGCACTACCCTTGTGGTCCCTCGGCGTCCTGATCTTCGCATTGCGGCTGGCCTGGGGATGCCGCCAAGTCGCGGCTTTCCGCGCCAGCGGACAGCCCGCGGATGACGCGCTCGCCGCCTTGGTTGAGCGGCTCGCTGCGCGCATGCACCTCGCAGGTCCAATCGCGATGTTGATTTCCGCGCGCGCAGTTTGTCCCAGCGTAGTTGGATGGCTGCGTCCAGTGATCCTGATGCCGGCCGCCACCGTGCTCGGTCTGACGCCGCGGCAACTGGAGGCGGTGCTGGCTCACGAACTGGCCCACATCCGTCGCCACGACTACCTGGTGAACTTGCTACAGGGTCTGGTCGAGACGTTGCTGTTCTACCATCCCGCGATTTGGTGGGTGTCGCGTCGCATCCGCGAGGAGCGGGAACTTTGCTGCGACGACCTCGCCGTCTCCTGCTGCCACGATGCCGTTGGTTACGCTCGGGCGCTCACCGAATTGGAAAAGTTGCGCGGCGCTGTGCCCGCGATCGCTATGGCCGGAAATGGAGGTTCACTCATGTATCGAATTCAACGGTTGCTTGGAGTTGAGAGTCAGGAGTCTAGACCGTCGAAACTGACGGGCCTGTTCGCGTTGTGTATTGGTTTGCTTTGCGTGGCGTTGAACGTTGGCTGGGTCGTTAGAGCGCGGGAAGAAATGAAGGGGATCACCGGAATAGTAATACTGGAACTGGCCATTGATCGGCATGGCGACGTGAACGACGCGCGCGTCCTCAGCGGCCCGATGGAATTGCGCAAGGCGGCGCTGCGGTCCGTGCTGGATCGGCATTTCCCGCCGGGCGCGGCCAGCAGGACTGTAGAAATCGGCCTGACCATCGAGCCCAGTAGTGGCAAGGTAATCGAAGCGAAAGTGGCCGAGCGGCGGCATCTCGAGCGTTCGCAGGAAGAATTGGAGAATCGAGCGGTGGAAGTGCAGCGGCAAGCAGAGGCGCTAGCGCGGAGCGCTCAGCAATTGAACTCCAACGCGATTCGTCAGGAGGACGAAAAACTGCGCCAATTGCGTCAGCAAGTCGCGGAGTTCGAACAACGAGGCCTCGCACTCAGCGAGAAGGTGGGCCGCATCGTACAGAAGATCGATATCGTCGGCCTGGACGCAGCGTCGCGCGACCAACTCGCGGGACGGCTGCCAGTGCATTTGGGTGACCTGTTGACGCACGAGTTAGCCGAGTCGATCACAGCGGCCGTGAATCAGGCCAATGCGGGGATCCAATACCGGCTGCAGGAGGAGGGCAAGGTAGCGTTGGTGATCACGTTGCCCGAGTCCAGCGTGGTGCAAGTCGGCGACCGCTTGACGATAGCTGTGAGGCAGCACGCCGAAGTGTCTGCTGACCTCACGGTCGGCGAAAGTTGCCGGATCACCTTGGGGCAAGTCAAAGACATCGAGGTCTGTGGTTTGGACCTCCGCCAAATCCATAAGGTGCTCGCGGAACAACTCGGCAAGTTCCTGGAAACCCCGCACATTATGGTTGGCATGAAACGGCCTGGCGGCAGATATCTCTACTACACCGGCGGTTTCCAACAACCCTAACGGTGGGTCGATCCGGCAGTCGATCCGCCCGACGAATGGGGAGCGGAGGGCGTCACGTGCGGCGCGGCGGCTACTGGAGTGTGAGTCACCTGCGACGCCGCCACCGAATGGAAGCTTTGGACGGGCGCGGTGAACCGCGGTGTCGAGCGGCTAATGACGGTGTTAGTAGCACCGGCCCTCAGGCCGATGTCGGTCCCGTGCGCGGTCTCCGGGGAAGATACACCGGCCTGAAGGCCGGTGCTACGGAACACGACTCCCTGCGCTAAGGTGTGACGATACCCCGGAGGCAGCGGGATCAGCGGCTTCGGACGCGTCACCTGGTAATGATTTCCAGGACCCCATTGGCCGGGGTCGGGGCGAAAGCGATGCGGGGGGCCCGGAGCAACACTAATCGGCGCTTGAAAGGCTAGGATTGGCGAGTAAAATCCCCAGCCAAACGGACTGTAGGCGATACCGGCATCCGGCACGTACGTGTACGTCTCGTACGATGGATTCCAGGACCAGCCCTCCGCCGTCGTCAGCGGGGCGGAATCCGCCGAACTCAGGTTGGCTTCCGCTAAATAGGCCGAGCGCAGGCCGCTCCAGTCGTACAGATCGTCTTGGGAATCCGGAACGCCGTCGAAGCGCGTGGCAACCAGCAGGTCTTCGTTGTTGAGATCAAGCGCCAGGCCGTCCGCCAGCGTGATTCTCATGCCGTAGGCAGAAACGTCTGCCTTGCCTTCATAGACGTGAATCTGGTTTTGCGTCGCGTCGAAGTCGTAGAGACCCGGAGCCTGGATGCGTACGACCGCGCCATTCAGGTTCATCCGCAGATTAGTCTGCGGTTCAAGCTGATCCACTTCCACGATGGCGCGGCCTTGCACGAGTTGGATGTCGACCGTCGCTAGGCCTGCGGAATTAAGAACGATCCGGCTCTTCTCGCCGACCCGCAGGAAAGCGCCCGGGGTCAGCAGGAGTTCGACTTTTCCCGCGGATCCGGTTGTAAGTGATTGACCGGCCTTGACTAACATCCCCGGCTCGACCGACTGGCCGGCGGCGGAAGCCTGACCATCGATGTAGTTGACCATACCGGGAACTGCTGGAGATTGAGCTCCGCAGAGAAGCGCCGAAAGCGCAACTGCCACAACGAAGCTGGGAAGCCGCATAACGCCACCTCCACTCACTACATTTGATGATCGCTCACCCCAAGAGGTTACTTCTCTCCGCCCTGAGCCGTTGTTAAGATTTTTGTCGATTCCTCAAGGTGATCCTTCAGTTTCATGAGCGGGACGCCTTCCTCCATCCACTTCGGGGCAGGTTTGTCCATCAGGTAGTGGTCGAAGAAGGCGCGCATGCGCGTCGTATAATCCTTCAGGTTCTCGGGACGCGCCAGGCCGTGGTTCTCGCCCTTGTACTCCAGCAGGATCACCGGCTTGCCCATGCGCTTCAAGGTATTGAAGTATTCGATGCCTTGGGTTTGATCCACCGCGCCATCGCGATCGTTGTGCAGGATCATCAGCGGAGTCTTCACGTCAACGGCATGAAAGATGGGGGAGTTGCGGACATACGACTCCATGTTCTCCCAATAACCGCCCTTAAAGCGTCCCTGACTATTTTCGAAGATCGCGCCATTGCCGCCGCCGGTGTTCTTGTAGATCAAACTGTACATGCTCACCATATCGGTCAGCGGCGCGCCCGCTACCGCGGCGTGGAAGACGTCGGTCTGCGTCACCAGAAACGCCGTTTGGTATCCACCCCAGGAATGTCCCTGGATGCCGACCTTCGCCGCGTCAACAACACCGGTGGCGATCGCAGCCTTCACCGCGGGCACTACGCACCATACCGCCGACATGCCGGGATCGTTGACCTTATATACGATGTCCGGTTCGAGGACGGCGTATCCATTGCTGGTGTAATGCGCAATGTTGAATCCGTTGTAGGACGGTTGCGGAAACTGGTTGGTGGCTTGCGTCAGCTTCTCATAGATGTACACCAACGTTGGATAGTGCTTGCCCGGCTCGTAATTCGCGGGCAGCCAGAGTGCACCTTGTAGTTTGTCGCCCTTGGCGGAAGTGTAGTCGACGATCTTCACCCCGCTGCTCCACAGCAACTCCTTCTGTTGCGGATCGGCGTTGGTGATCTGCGTTCCCGCGTCGAGTTGCGGACCGCCCAAGCGGAAATTTGGAAAGTCCTTGTAAGTCTCGCGCGTGTACAGATAGGTATCCGCGTTTTTGGCTTTCAGCAAAGTGGAATACTCGGCGTCGTCCCAATGCAGCATTTGAACGCCCGGCTTACCTGGTGCGATCAGGCCGACTCCGCCCTTCTTGGTCCATTCACCGAAGGCCTGGAGATAGAGCGGCGCGCTCAAGTCGGTTCCCTTGTCGTTGGCCGCGCCAAACCCACCGCGTCCACCGCCACCCGTGGCACCAGGATCATCCGGATCCAGGCGGAAGGGACGCCGATAGCGAATCTGATCCTTCTTGCCGTTGGCAGTAAGATTCACCGCAGCGCCGCCGGCGACCGGGACCTTCCAGATGTCCCAGCCGTCGGAGAGCAGCACGGTACTGGAATCTTTGCTCCATCCGAAGGGCTGGCGTGGAGGTTTCACCTGATTGTGATCGTCCTCTGTATCGATGAACGTCGCGGGGATCTTGGCGGTGAGGTTCGCGGCCTTGCCGCTGGCCATGTCGTAGCTGAAGAATGCGCCGTCGTCGTAGTAGAGCAGCTTGGTTCCGTCCGGAGACGCGCCCATCACATACTGCGCTTTCTTCAACGCCAGGCGACGCTGTCCGGTGGCGGGATCGACCACGTAGACGTCCTCGAAACGGCGGCCGTCCAGGTTGGTCATGCGCTCGTAGTCACGCACGTCCACGCCGACTCCGTACTTGTGCTCGGACGGCAGAGTCACTTGGCGCAATGACTCATCCGCCAGACGCAGGAATTTCTTCTCGCCGGGAATGTAGACGCACAGATAGTTGAAGTTCTTGTCGGCGGTTTCCTGAACCTGCTGTTGGGATGGCAGACGCGCGTCCTTGTAATGCCAGATCACTAGCGACGGCTGATCAGGTCCCGGATCGGCAGGACGCGCCGGAGCCGCCATCTCACTCTCGCCGTCCGCGCCGGGCTTCGGCGCTTTCTTCTTCACTTCATGGATGCCGAACGTCACCGAGCTCAGATCGTCGCGCCATGTGGGAGGACGGGTGGTGGCGATCGTCATTCCGGCTGGAAACGTTGAGTCGGACTTAGGATCGAAAACCACACGCGTCGGCTTGGACGCGGAAAGATCCTTGAACGCCACCAGGCTGTACAGCTTGTCTTCGAAACCTTTGTCGTCCACGCCCCGCACGGCGGCGAGCGCGTCACCTTTTTCCGTAAATGCGAGGCTCTTGTAGACAGCGGACGCGCTATCGAGGACTTGTACCGTTCCGTTGCTCATGTTGCGAAGTTCCAGGCCGTTGCCCGCCTTGTCCTGGGCGTCGACGATCCAGGCCAGGTAGTCACCCTTCTTATCGAAGGCAAACTCGGATACGTTGCCGATGCTCAGTTCCTGACCGGCAGCTTCCCCGACTAAGGAGTAGAGCAGCAGATCACTTCCCGAAGGACGTTCCGGTGCTGCCGCACCCGCGCCAGCGCCCGCCGCACCGCCAGCCCCGCCGCGTCCGGCGTCTGCGCCGGCTGCCGCGCCCGCACCACCAGCCGCTGCCGGAGCCTCAGCGCCGTAGCGGTGCAAGGCAATCGCCGAGGATCGTTCACCGGCGAAGGCAAACCGGCGAATCTTTTCGGACTCCGTCTTCTTGCCGGTGGCGAGTTCCACGAGCACGACTTTGGTCTGCACCGGACGGCGGTCGCGGAGCATCCGCCTAGCCTCGCGCGTTTGCGGATAGACCAAGAATGCGACCCACTTGGAATCGTCAGAGAATTGCGCGCCCGCCGCAGCGGCTGCGCCACCACCCTGCACGGGTGGTGCTCCGGGCGGCGGTGGAGGCGTCGATGCCGGGCGATCTCCCACCGGATACTTGTCCTCTTTGCCCGTCTTCAGATTTCGAACTATGACTTCGGCGTTCCCTTCAGCGGGTGCGAGGCGATAGGCGAACCATTGACCGTCGTGCGAGACGACGGGAACTTGAATCCGCTTCCAAGCCAGAATGTCGGCAAGTTGAATGGCGTGTTCGGGTCCGCCGGCAGCCGCGAATCCAAAGCAGCTGACGAGCGTGACTAGACAAAGGGTAGAGATGTGGCGTGTAGTGGGGAATCGCATGTCTGGGATTGTAACTTATTTGAAGTAGGTATAATAGCTAGCAGGCGTACAGTTCAAAGGAGGAAGTATGTGCGATCAGGATCATTTTGAGGATGACCGCCAAGAGTTCGAGGCTCGCGGTCTCGTAACACGGAAGCAATTCGGCATGATGTTGGGCGCAGGCATGGCTATGCTGCTGCCGAGTGTCGCCAACGCGGTCACCGTGACGGAATCGGAAGTCACCATAACGACTCCCGACGGCTCCGCGGACTGCTACTTCGCACATCCGGCGAGTGGGACGGCTCCCGGCGTTCTGGTCTGGCCGGACATCTTCGGACTCCGGCCGGCATTCCGCCAGATGGGCAAGCGCCTTGCCGAATCGGGTTATTCGGTGCTGGTGGTGAATCCCTTCTACCGTGTCAAGAAAGCGCCGACCGCGGCGAACGGCGGCGCGACTCCGATCGCAGAGGTGATGCCGCTCGCGCGCGGGTTGAGCGAGACCACGCACATGGCCGATGCGAAGGCGTTCATCGGCTGGCTGGACACCCAAGCGTCCGTTGCCAAGAACAAGAAGGTCGGCACGCAGGGATATTGCATGGGCGGGCCGATCGCGTTTCGTACCGCGGCCGCGGTGCCCGATCGCGTCGGAGCCGTCGCGTCATTTCACGGCGGAGGACTGGTGAGCGATCAGCCCAACAGTCCGCATCTGCAAGCCTCAAAGTCGAAGGCGCAGTTCCTTATCTGCATCGCGGAGAACGACGACAAGAATAGGCCGAATGACAAAACGACTCTCAAAGAGACGTTCGAGACGGCAAAACTGCCCGCCGAGATCGAAGTGTACACGGGTGCGGCGCACGGTTGGTGTCCTCCCGATTCGACGGTGTACAACGAGCCGCAGGCAGAGAAAGCCTGGAGCCGCCTGCTCGCGCTGTACGGAAAAGCGCTGGCCTGACGCGCTGAGCTAAATAGCTTTCTTGAGGTCACGGACCATCTTCGCGGCGGCCCAATAGGCAATCGCCTGGATGGTCAACGACGGGTTGAAGCCGCCATTGTTGACATGAACGCTGCCATCGACAACGTATACGTTGTCGATGTCGTGAATGCGGCAGTAGCGATCCACCACCGATGTCTTGGGATCATTGCCCATACGGCAGGTCCCGGCCTGATGCTGTCCGCCGCTGAGACCGGACCCCGGTAGCGACGTCCATGTCTTGACGGCGCCGGCTTCTTTGAGCCACATTTCGCATTTCGCTGCAACGAAGCGGCCAACTTCAATGTCATGGGGATGGCGATGCCCGCTCAGGCGCAGCGTGGGAATCCCCCAGGCATCGGTCAGATCGGGCGCCAGTTGCACACGGCTTTCGAAGACCGGCATTTCCTGAATCGCGCTCTTCACGCCTATGGCACGCTTGTAGTACTTGCGAACAAATTCTTTGTGCGCCTTGCCCCAACGCGGTATTCCGGGCGGCAGATCGTTGCGCGAAAAAAGATACGGCAGGCGGATAAATTCGTTAGCCATCAGGCCGCCGCCTTTCAAACCATCCGGCAATCCGTGATTGAAGTCGCAACACGAAATTCGAGCCGCGGGACCAAGACCGTCGAAGACTTCCTGCTCGAACAAGCCGGTGGCTCCGCAGTAGGCATGACCTTGCAGATTGCGTCCCATCCAGTCGTTGCGATTTCCGAGCCCTTGCGGAAACAGCTTCGTCGCCGAATTGAACAGCAAGCGAGGCGACTCGGTAGCCGAGCACGATACCACCACGGCGCGGCACTTTTGGACAAACAACTGCCGGTCCTGGAAATACTCGACGGCCACGGCGTTGCCTCTATCGTTGGTCACAATTCGCTTGGCGATGGCCGCGGTACGCAACTGGCAATGCTTGGTCCCGAGGGCCCTGGGAATCACCGTGACCGCGGTCGAGTTCTTGGCATCGACCTCGCACGCAAAGCCGACACAATGCGGACACTGGATGCAAGCCGCACGCCCCTGATAGGGCACCGAGTTGATCGCCATGGGAATCGGAAACGGGTGGAATCCCAATCGGCGCGCGGCAGCGTCGAGCAGGGTGGCTTCGTGATTGTATGGCAGCGGCGGCATGGGATAAGGCTTGCTGCGAGCCGGCTCGAAGGGATTGGCTCCCGCCTGTCCGGATACTCCGATCTCCCACTCGGCCTTGGTGTAATACGGCTCCAGATCCTGATAAGCGATCGGCCAGTCTTCGAGCGTGCTCCCGGGAAGCGCGCCGTAGGTCGAGCGCATACGGAAATCGCTTTCCATGTAGCGCCAGGCCATCGCGCCATAACTCATGGTCCCGCCGCCGACGCAGGCCGCGATGTTGTTGTACTCGCCTTCGCTGGGAAGCACTCTGCGGAATTGTCCGCCAGATGTGGACGCAGCGACTTCCCGGACGTAACGCTCGTCGTCCGGGCCAAACGCATTGCCGAGGACTGTCGTGCGCTGGCTGCGCAACTCGTCGTGACCCGTCTCACCGAACGACTGGCGACGGCCACGCTCCAGCAAGACAACATGCAATCCCGCGAGCGACAATTGCTCGGCAACGATGCCTCCGGCCGCTCCCGCGCCGATCACCACCACGTCGACGGATGGAAGAATGCTCAATGTTGATGTCCTCCCATCACGTCCACGATGTCCAACATCTTCCAGCTTGCCTCGTCGCGATTGCCGCCATGTTCCGGGCTGCCATAGAAACCCTGCATCGTATGCTCGATGACCAGCGAAAAGAACGAGGACAGTTCGCGATCCGGGCCGTGCTCGATCTGTCGCAGAAAATCGGCTTGCTCGTCGAACGAGAGATTCTGGAATTCGCGTCCCGATGTGTTGCGGCAGGCCGCTTGCAATAACGGGATACATCGCGCATACGTTGGACGAAAGCGCTTCAACGGGCCGGCGAGTTGCTTGTCGATATAGAACACGACACCGGCTTCGGAAGCGCCCGGCGCGTCGTCGGCGGGGATGATCTGGTTGGTGAGCGCGTCCACCAACTTGGCCTCGCCGGCGGAAAGTAGCACCAGCGGTCCCGCGTAAAGCGGCGACGCAGCCAGCAGCAGGAAAGCGCGGCGATCCATTTCCATGACGTTGAGAGCAGTTTACAGCATACGATCCCCGATGGTAAGCTTTCCTCAAACGCTATGGGCTCAACACCGAACATCACGATCCATGTGCCAGGCCCGCTGCGCATGTACTGCCACGGCGCCGCGCAGATCTCGATCTCAGCGTGCACTGTGCGCGACGCAATTGAGGACCTGGAGCGGAGCCAGTTCGCTTTGTACCGCAATGTCTGTGACGAAACGGGTACCGTGCGCCGTCACTTGAACGTGTTCGTGAACGCGGACAACGTGCGCGACCGCGACGGTATCGACACAATTCTCAAGTCGGGGGACGTGGTCACGATCCTGCCGGCAGTCTCAGGAGGCTAACTATGGCGGATCGAATTGTTCTCACCATTGGCACCCGGAAGGGCGTATTCGTGGCGGATGCCGCAAAGCCGAGGCGCAGTTTTACACTGCGCGGGCCGTTCGGTACCGGCGTTCCAGTCTACTCGACGCTCATCGACACGCGCGGGACGCCGTACCTATACGCTTCCTGCTGCAATCCGTTCTTTGGCATGAAGGTGCTGCGTTCGAAGGACTTGGGGAAGAGTTTCCAGGAGACCAGGTCCGCTCCGGCGTTCCCCAAGGATGACGGACGCGCGCTGATCAACATCTGGTCGCTGGTGCCCGGCGCCGGCAAGAAGGAGCTATGGGCCGGCGTGGAGCCGGCGTCCTTATTCCGCAGCCGTGACAACGGAGATTCCTGGGAAATGATCGACGGGATCAGCAACCACGACCATGCGCGCAAGTGGCAACCCGGCGCCGGCGGGATGTGCATGCACACCATCATTCGCGACGGGAATCGCGTGCACATCGGTATCTCGACCGGCGGCCACTATCTGAGCGAGGACGGCGGCGAGACCTTCAAGGCCTCCAATCAAGGTGTAGGCGCTGGATTCGCGCCCGATCCTTATCCCGAGTTCGGCCAGTGCGTGCACAAGATCGTAAGGCACGACGACGCGCCCGGCCGGCTCTACATGCAGAACCACGGCGGGTGGGCGGATTGGACTGGACCTGGGGGCCCGCGCCCGGACATCGGCGTGCTGCGCAGCGACGACTACGGCCATTCGTGGCGATCCATCGCCAAGGGATTGCCGTCGGACTTTGGATTTCCTATCGTGGTTCACCCGCACGACGCCGACACGGTCTACGTCATGCCCCTGGAGGGGGCGACGCGCTCCTGTCCGGGCGGTGCGCCGGCGGTGTGGCGTAGCGAAAGTGGAGGCGAGTCGTGGAGCCGGCTAGCGAGCGGGCTGCCGAAGAAGCAGAGTTTCTTCACCGTCCAGCGCGACGCAATGGACATCGACCAAACGACGACACCCGCGCTTTATTTCGGCACGACGACCGGCCAGTTGTGGATCGGGAGGGAAGGAGGTGAGCACTGGGACTGCCTGTTCGATTCGCTGCCCCCGATTCACAACGTCAAGGTCGCGATCGTGTGAGTTGGGACCTTACGGCGCGGATCATTCCGGCGCGAATCACTCCGACGGGATCAGCGACCCAGCCGCGTTTTCCGTATACTCGTGATAATAGGCGTAGACCAAGTACATCAGTGGCAGGATCAAAAGCGAGACGGGCCAGCCGGCTACCTGATTGGACACATGCATCAGGGCCGCCACCGCCGCACCAGCGCCATAGTAGGGGAAAGACCACAGATGGCATTTCCTCCAGACTGTGCCGATCGGCTGATTCCCGATGAAAGCCAGGACCGTGCTCACCAGTAGCGTGTTCGTTAGATAGAAAATGATTGCGGCCAACGCCAGCAATACCACCACGGAATTGGCCTGCGCCAGTCCGAGGAGAATGTGGGGAAGTTGGTAGGCTGCCGCGGCGCTGATCACCAGCGCGGCGACGTTGAAAGCTACCTGCACCGGCATCGGTCGGCGCTGCGAATTCCAGTAGCACTGGATGAACGTGGCGACGCAGGCCATGGCCAACGTCTCCGGCAGGCTTAAATCGGCGATGCCGATCAGGATAAAAAGAAAGTTCGGCGACAGAGTTCCGTTAACCCCCGGCAAACGAACCTTCAAGGCCGAAGCCAACACCGACAGTACCAGGTAACAGAGGTATTGAGGCCAGTGCGGGGTCTCTAGATGCTGGAAGCCCAAGCCCAGCGCCACGAGTCCCATCACAATCGTGCCCGTGATGAAGACTCGCGCCTTCCCCGGCAGAGCCTGGTCTCCGGCCTTATGAATGCCGGAGACCTGCTCCACGGGGACACTCGTCGATTTGGAGCTAATGTTGCTCACCATATTATTCTCCCCAGAATAATTAGCAACTCACCCCAGTCTAGTTTGCTTCAGGATCCGTGCCGCAATTAGACGAGCCCCAGATCAAGGAGAAATCGGAGGAGAAATCGTCGGCTCCCCAAATCACTGAGCTGCCCCAGATCAAGCTGAAGCCGCCGGTGTCGTCGTCGGCCGCCGTAATTGTCGAACTGCCCCAGATCAGGCTAAAGTCGCCGCTGCCGTCGTCGGCCGCGAGGAGCATGGAGCTTCCCCAAATCATGCTGCTGCCCCAAACCATGGAGTCGCCCCAGATGACGCTCTGGCCGCCGCCATAGAAAGAACTATCGTAGGCCAGCGTGAGATCACCAGCGATGGCGCCGTTAACCACGTACGGGGATAGCGCCATTTCGGTAGGGTTAGCGACGTCGGTATTGTTGATCGCCGCAGTAAGGTCCAGGTAACCGGCGCCAACGGTGAAGATATCGTACTGGTGTTTATAAGTAACGTTGCTCAGCGGATCGGTATAGGTATCGAAGCGCCCCCCCATCTTGTCAGCCGTCTTCATCAGCCGGGCTTTCACCTGGTCCGGAGTGAGGTTCGGGTATTGTTGCAAGATCAGCGCCGCGGCGCCAGTGACCCAGGGAGTGGCCATACTGGTTCCGCTCAGGCTCAAGTAAGCCGCATTCCGTCCCAGGCCATTAGACATGTACTGTCCCGGCGGAACGACTAAAGTGGGATATGTCAAAGCGATGGTCGAGCCGGGCGATAGCAGAGATACAATCTGGTTCCCCGGAGAAACGATATCGGGCTTGACAATGTGATCGAACAGAGTCGGACCCTTGGAGCTGAAGGCGGCAATCTCGTCATCGTACGGCGCGGCAGTTCCCATCGCCTTCATGGCGCCAACGGTAATCACATAGGGATCGTTGCCCGGCGAAATGATCGTGCCGTAGCCATGAGATTTCATCGAGTTGTCCCGGCCGAAGTTGCCCGCGGCGGTAACCACCACGATGCCGGCCTGCCAAGCGGCCTCGACGGCCTGGCACAGGGGATCGAAGTGATAGCTCTCCTGCACAGGACCGCCCAGAGAAAGGTTCATCACTCGAATGTTGTAAGTGCCTTGCAGCGCGATCGCTTGTTGGATGGCCGAGATGACCGTGTCGTCGGTGGACGAGCCGCTGGCATCCAGCACGCGCAAGTTAATCAGGTTCACGTTGGGCGCCAAGCCGTGGAACGTCTTTGTAGAGCCCGGGCCGGAGGAGCTCGCGCCGTTACCGGCGACAATGCCCGAGACGTGAGTGCCATGACCAAACTGGTCATTGGCGCTACCCGAACCGGTAAAATCCTGGCTGTAGACGATCCTGGATGCGGAGCCGTTGCTGGTCTGAAGGTCGGGGTGATTATAGATCCCGCTGTCAACGATAGCAACGCCCACGCCGGTACCGTCGTAACCCTGTTGCCAGGCATAGGCGGCGCCTAGAGTTGCGGTGGCCACGTCTCCAACGTAGTCAACGTTGCTGCCGCCCCTCTTGATCCGGCCCGCCGGGCTGATGTATTTTACGTTGCAGGTGGCGGCGATTGCGGCCAACTGGTTCGCGTTGACGCTGTACGTAGCACCCTTGATGAAGTCGAATTTCTTGTTCAGCGAGCCACCCTTGTTGATGATGCCCTGGTGGTCGGCGCTAGTGGGGACCGTCCAAAACTGGACGAGTATATTGATTTTGCCCTTGGTTGGTACGTCCAAGGCCACTTGGGCGGGCTTGAAGGCGCAACTGCCACTTTTATCGAAGAGCTGGCGGATGGCGGGATCGCCGGTGGAGGGGTTGTCGCCCGTCGAGGGCTGGCTGTCATCGGTAACGGGGCGAGCAACCCGTGAGCCCCAAGCTGCGGACTCCGTATTACGGTTACGCTCACCACGGGATGCGACTTGCTGCGCTGGCACACTTTGGGCAAATCCAAAAGTGAGTGCGGTTAAGACCAGAGTAAGTATCGAGGCTCGTTTCATTTAGGGTGTTGCTCCTTAGGGACAGACTTCATCACGAGCTAACTTAAAGCACTCGCGCTGCCAAAGAGCAGGGCCTGAAGACATCATGAAATCAATAAGTTAGCGCTGCGCCATGGCACACAATAGGACAAACTGTCCGGTTTACGGGCTGGGGGAGACAATGTGTCTCAAAGCACCTTTTCGTACTCACAAGGTCAAGGTTGCGGTGGTGTAAGGCTTTAGACGATTGTGTGCGTGGCCAGGTTGACCGTTACGGAATCCGGGCTCCCGCCCGTCGGGTAGACGGGGACGAAGGCCATCGTCAACTGCTGATCCGTTACCGTGACCCGAAGATATCCGAAGTTCTTGTCGTTGTAATTCACAAGCGTCACGCCTCCCGACGTCACAGCCGGGTTCTTTTCCAGGTAACTGACGTCGATATTCTTGCCCGGATCGCCGCCCTTGGCCATCACCAACGGGTTCACATTGTGACCACCGCTGCCGCAAACTAAAAACGGAACTTGATAGGCGTGTCCATTGAACGTAACCTTGCGGGTGTAACGTTGGTAGTTGTGCGCGTGACCGGAGAGAAATGCGTGCGGATAAACTCCTTGCGCCTTGCAGATGGTGTCGATATCCCGCAGCATCGCGGTGCTCGAGGAGTGGCTCTTCGCCGCGCTTTGCGCCGTGGTGTAGCTGAACGGAGGATGGTGAACGGCGATGATCACCGCTCCGGCATACTGGCTGCTCTTGATCTGCTGAAGTTGCGCGGTTAGGTACGTCAGTTGTACGTCGGTAATCGTCTTCCAAACCCCGCCTTCGCTGGAAATCACTCCCGGATCTTCCAAGGCGTTGCTGAACAGCCCGATGATGCGCACGAAAGGTGCGTCCAGGGTGAAGTACACGCCTGGTTGCGTCATCGCCGTGCGATGCAACGAACCCGCTTCCTTGGTGATCACGGGCGTCGGCGCACAAAAGTTTCGCGCGAAGGTTTGCAGCGGAGTTTCCGCGCCTTTCGCCAGATCTGGAAGCACGAAGCAATCGTGATTTCCAGGGATCGAGAAGATAGGCGCCGGGTAGTTACGATACGCATCGTAGAACTGCTCGTAGTAGTACTGGGACTCGCCAAAGTTGTAGACCGTATCGCCCAGATTGAAGTAGAAAGCGGGCCGGTCCGCGGCCTGGGAAGCATGGAAATCAGCCACCATGGCGTCCGAAGCTTGGATTTCACCGGCATAGCTTCGGCTGCTGCTGGCTCCGGTGTCACCCACGGCATGGAAAACAACCTGTTTCTGGCTGGTGATCGCTTGAACCGTCTTGTCACCCGTGGGACCAAGCGCGGATGCCAGCGTGAATAGGTCACCGGGCTTTCCACGCATCGGATTGAAAGGTGTGACCTGCGTGGTCAGCAAGGCCTTCACCTGTGAGTTGTTGTACTCAGCGGAATCCGCAGGTACCTTGAAATCCGCCAGATTTACTTCACCAAACACCGGCTCTTGGAAGATCGGGAAACCCAGGTCGGTCGAGGGCCGAGCAACCACCGGCTTCGCAGGCGCCGGCTTGGCTGGAGCGGGAGCCAGCGGCCGTACGGGCTTCTTCTTCGCGGGTGCGGCAGGTTTTGCTTTCGGCTGCGGTTTAGGTTTGCGTACCGGTTTTGGCGGGGCTTTTGTGGGTTTCTTGGCCATAGTGGGATGGAGTATACTCCATCAATTCAGGAAATCAAGGCATCTTTTCGACAGATATTTTTTCGACAGATTGGGCCGGTGGGCTCGTTTAATCCGGTGTCGATCCGGTGCCGATCCGGTGCCGATCCGGATTGATAAGCTACGGAATCTTCTGCACTTATCCCTAAAAGCCGCCATCCCGCGTGCACCCCCCTATGCGATTTGCTGGCTGCCCAAAGGCTGCCTACGCCGGTTATGCTTCCCGAATCAACGAGTTGGTCGCTTTCCGACTACCTCAACCTCGGGCGAAAATGGTCAAAGAATAGCTGCCTTTCATGGTCGCCGACGCTTTTCTGGTGCTTCATCGGGCGGGGTTCGGGAACTGGCGGTGAGCAGGAGTGATTCTCCCGTTGACTAGGGATCTAAGCCGGCTTTTTCGCTAGGAATGGAATGGTCAGAGTCAGACAGTACTCGCAGTCTCCCGAGTCAGGGTGCGCAGGGCGGTGCTGATCTCAGCCATTCTTCAGTGCGGTATCGGGCGCCGCTTTTAACTTGAGGCTGGCCGACGCTTTTGCCATCCGCACCAGGTGTTCGAGATACTCATAGCGTTCCCACTCGGCTTCTTCGCTCGCACTGAGTCCCTCGTTGCGGTTTTTTTCCAGCAACTCCGAGACCCGGCTCTGAAGGCGCTCACTGGCGCGGAGTTTCAAGGTCTCCTCCGGAGTTGGCAAGCTTGCGAGGAACTCAAGAACGTCGGCGGCACCTTGGAAGCCGTCCTGTTTCTCGGCGTTCAATTCGCGGAGGCCGAGCTCGAGGATCTCCGGCAGCCGCTCCTGCTGGCTTCGAACGCGTGCCGCGAGGTCATCCGGGATGGTCAGTGTGATCGCGCCCATATCTTTGCAGTGTAGCACTCGATCAAATGTTACAGGTTGCCGCCGCTGGACAGATGCATATATATGCGGATATAGTGTATTATGGTCTTCGAGTGGGATGACCACAAGGCCGTTCGCAACGAGAAGCTGCATGGGGTCCGGTTTACCGACGCCGTTGGCGTCTTTGCCGATCCCAACTCGTTCGAGTTCGTGGACGAAGCGACCGAGTTTGAGACCCGCTACGGAATCATCGGCTTAGCGACGCTCGGCATGGTCTATGTTTCTTTCACGGAGCGGCCTGAGAATCGGGTGCGAATCATTCATGCGCGCCGTGCCGAACCCTGGATGGTGGAGGAATATGAAAAACAAAGGAAGAGGATCTAGTTTGTCGCCGAGAACAAGGGTCGAACCTCAGTTTGAGGTCAGCCGCGATTCGATCCGCATGATACCCCGTCGGCATCGTGCAACCGCTGCTGAGATCTCGCCGCGAAACTGCAAGGTCCGCGTGACGATGTATCTGGACGCCGACATCGTCGAGCATTTCAAGGCACGAGCCGCGCGTCCGGATGCCGCAGCCTACCAAACACAGATCAATTCGGCCCTGCGGTCCTTGTTGCAGAGCGAGCCGGCGCAAGCCGGCTACGAGCGATTGGTAGAGGATGAGCGATTCATCTCTGCGGTTGCGAAGCGTCTAGCTGGCCGGCGTCCTGCCGCCTAGGGCGTGCTACGAAGGACAGGCATGAGAACCAAGCACGGTACAAAGTTCGTTCAAGAAGGGCAATACACCGCCTCGCTTGGTGTCGAGTGGATTGACACTGGGTGGGGACCTTGCCTGTCCTTGGACGACGCGCAGAAACTGGACGATGTCCGCGAGGCTTTGCGCAGAGGTGATTTCGAGGCCGCCGCCCGATTCGGCGAAGTCTATCAACTCACGCCGATAGCCGACTGAGCCTATGAAGCTTGCAAATGGTGAGCATGCGATCGTGGAGATTGAAAACTGCGCGACTATGTCTGGACCTAGACCATCCCCGCGGACGTCACAAGGCCCGGGTGTTTGCTTCGGATGTTTGCTTCGGATTGACGAGTTGGTTGGATACCATAGATGGAAGCGAGGTATGCCATGAAACCACCAGAGATGTTGTCTGTAGTGGCGCTTCTGGAAGACTTGCCGGAGAAAGGGCTGCTTCGCGGCCAAGTAGGTACGGTTGTCGAGTCCTGGGCACCGGGCGTCTTCGAAGTCGAGTTCTCCGACGACAAAGGCCGCGCGTACGCCATGGTCGCTCTTCATGCCGATCAACTCATGCGGCTCCACTACGAGCCTAAACCTGTGGCTGCCTGAGCGCTGGCTATACATTGGCACGTCTAGCGGCAACTGGCGTACCGGGTCAGGCTGTCCCTCACCTTCTCACCTTCTGATTACTAGGGTTGCGCCGGAAGCCGCAGCGCAACGGGTGCGTTCCTGCCATCGACAACGCGCAACGGCGGGAAGTCGTTCTGATGAGCTTGGCGATAATCGGCATCCACGCCGTCGTTCGGGCCGGGCACGTAGACGTTGTAGGTGCCGGCCCCGTACAGCGCGACCTTGAACGTCCCGTCCTCCGCTGTGGTGGCATAGGAAATGGATGGCAGATCCGTTCCCCGGGCAAAAACGAGGAATCTTCCGGCAACCGGCCGCCCCGACGCATCGGCGATGCGCCCGGCAATAAGTGCCGTGGGGCTGTATGTAATCCGCAACGGTCCTTTGGATTCTCCACTGATATAAAAGTTCTTGTGCGTCATATCCTGATCGCCCCAATGGACCGAGGTTTGGCGCACTTCGGGCACCTCCTGCGCCGATTGCAGGTTGGTCATCACGAGGTAACGGCCCGGCGACAGTCCCTTGATGACAAACGAGCCGCTAACATCGGTTGTCGCCGATAGGCGCGCGTTTCCCGCCCCTAGCAGCGCCACAGTCACGGGTTGGGGCTTTGCACCGTCCGAAAATTCAACCGTTCCCGTTACCTCCACCGGCTCCACGCGACGCAAGGGCAGTTCTAAATCGCGGACGTCGCCGGATCCTACAACGATCTTTTGTTCAGCAAAGGGTGAACTGCCAGACCCTTGGTTCATTTCGTGGACGCGTAGGAAATAAGTACCGGGCGGAACATTGGACGCCAGATACGAGCCGTCCTTGGTGGGAAGCAGTCGGACGCTCACGAGCCAATCCTCGGTTTCCAGTCCGACCATCAATCCCGAAAGCGACCGCACATCAGCGGAGGGTCGCAGGCGCGCCGAGACCACAACGCCCGTCGGCCGCACAACGTGAATCTCCATCGGCCCATGACGCTCTCCGGCCTTCACTTCAATGGGTGTGGCGTCGCCGGGCCAAAACGCGCCGGGATAAAATTGGTCCCGATACCGCAGGTCCCAATCGTGCGAGAGATACACGGGTACGATGCGCAGATAGTACGTCCCAGCAGGCAAAGCGCTGATCCGGAATTCGCCGAGATCATTGGACTGCTTGCCGCTGGCGCGCGCTACTTGCGCAAACTGCCCCATTTCATTTCGGTAGTAAACCTCCAGCATTGCCTTGTCGACGGGAAACCCGTCGTCATCCACCAGCGTTCCCCAAATCACGGCTTCCGGCGCCAACTGCATTCGAATTCCGGTATAGGCCTGCGATGGTTTCTGCCCCCAGGTGGAGTGAAACCCGCGTACGAAACCTGCCTTCCCGGCTTCCACTTGAGAGAGCTGTCCACTCGACGCCGTCATTCGAAACTGACCGTCGGAATCGGTGATCGCACACACCACGCCCGACGTCAGTTGCGCTTTGACCCACGCGCCCGCCACCGGATCACCGGTGCCTTTGTTGACCACCGTGCCCTCAATCGTGACGTTCTGCGCACAGGCGCAGGCGGCGATCGCTACGACAGCCAGGAGCATACGTAGAGTTTTCATCGTGCCCTCCCCGCAGCGTTGCAAGCCATGGTGATTTCCAGCGGCCCAGGATCGGCCGGCGGATAGTCAAAGCCTTCCGTCGAGACGTCGCGCTCACCGAAGCGAGCGGCCAGCATCTTTCCAGAGCCTTCCTGCCCAGAGCTTTCCTGCGGCCGGATCGTCAACGTGTAGTGCGCCGCGAATAAGCCGGTGAGTGTGAACTTGCCGTCGTTATCGGAAAGCACCTCCGGCCGCGTGTAGATGGGCGTGCCCGAGCCAGTCACCCTGATTCGCACCGGGCCCGGTGTGCATCCCGGTGCAAACTTCACTGTACCGCTGATTTCCGGCAGTGCGCGCATTTCGATCGCGATGTCATCGAGGCCGCCCTCCCCAACGTCAATCGGCACTTTCCCTCCCCAAACGGCCTTGCCTAGGTACATGCGGCTGGTGGGATCGAGCTCGAATGTTGCCACGACCAAAGTGTAGGCGCCGGGCATCACATTGCGAAGTTCAAAAGTTCCGCCGAGATCCTGAAGGTACGGGTGATTACCGCTGTCGTTCGCCGGAAGCGGCCGCGGAATCAGGACCAGCCTGGTGCGATAACGCAATTCGTCCGCCGCGTCCGAAGGCATCACGAAGCGCCCGGCGAGGTGTGTTCCAATGTCGCGCCGGATCTGAATATCGGCCCGGACTTGTTGGCCCGGGGCCAATTCGAGAGAGTTGGCGGACGCCGGATCGAGCGAACTGGGGAAATAGGTTTTCTTGAAGCTGTCGTCCAGGTAATCGGGGCGGGCCGCCACGACGTAATACGTCCCGGGACGCAAACCACTGGCGCGAAACTCGCCGCGGTCGTCGGTGGAAAAGATGGCCGCGTCGTGCAGTTCGTTGACACCGTCGGGAAGCGGAGTCGCGTTGTAGTAGTTCTTCACAATGCGAGCAACCATTCGGATGGTGACGCGCGTATCGGCCAGCAGCGTGCCATTTGGATCGGTGACCTTGCCGGAAATCGTTGCGGCCGGGTACATTTGAATCTCCACGACGGCTCGCAACAAGGCCCCGTCCTTCTCTAACGTCTTGGTCACGTCCACGCCAGCGCAGAACAGGAAGTTACCCTGGCCGCCAAGCCGCGTAAGATCGATGCCAGCCCCGCGCGCGTCCGAGTCCGGCCACAGAAAGCTAGGGAGTCGCGCGCTTAAATAGTAGCTGTCAGGGGCCAGATTGTTCAGCTCAAAACGTCCATTACGATCCGTGCGCGCAAAAACCGCTTCAGGATCGCCGATACCGAATCGTGAAAGCGCCAACCGAACCTGCACATCCGCCAGAGGTTCGTGGGTAATGGCGTTGACGACTCGTCCTTCTATCACACCACGAGCGGGTCGATCGACGGCATGAGGATTTGTCTGCGCCTGCGTTGGCGCGACGAAAACAACCAGGAACAATAAAAGGATCCAACGTTGCATGCTGTCCCCTTCCGCGGCTGGCCAGGAGCCGCCTTTTCAGAGAAGGATAACACGTAAAACGAGCGGAAGTATTAATTTGGACGTCCGTTTGCAGCCTGCAAAGCCGGCGGCATGTCGGGACAAGTATCAGCCTGATCTGCGTAGGTTTCCCAGCGCTCCAAATCCCTCCAAGAATAGGTGACGCAGATCAGGCTGACACGCCTCTCTCCAGTAGCGTACTGTCCGCAGTCTGGGAAGGAGCGCGGGCGTTAAAGGTCGAGTGGGTCAAGGTCGCTTGATCCGGCCGTGGTCTTGTTCTTCATGTATTGAATTGCTTCGGCTATATGGCTGAGGACATAGCGCGCTCCTGCCCCAACTGCCTCTCCAAATGGCGTGATATGATCTTTGTTTTGCTGAAGCAAATATGAATAAAGGACTTGAACCGCCTCCAGCTGTTGATGAGTCTGAACCCGACCCCGGCTGCTTTCGAGCTTAACAACTTCTGCGAGTTGACGGGCCGTGTCCGCGTCAAACACAAGGACAGTCGGAATAACGCCAAACAAGTACTCGAACCTCGCCACCAGGATGCGTACGTGCATCCAGCCCGAAGCAAGAATACGCACGGAGTCATCAAAGCCCACGCTTGTAAAATTCATGTGGTCGGCCGTGATCAGTTCTGCACGGAGGAGTAGGTTCAGCGCTGAAAGCACGTCTTCAGGGACGTACCCCTCCCTCTGAAGCTCATCTGCAATATGCCTACACGTAAAGTAGCCTTCCAGGCCAATTTCCCCCTGCCTCTTTCGGTTCCGCGCAAGGTAGTAGAGGATCTCCACAAAAAGAAAGTTGGAGGGCCTCTGCCAATCCACACTAGCATTGAAAATATTGAAGACGAATCCACTGTGATCACTGAAGAAACGGTACTCTGTCCGCATGAGAATCCGGAGAACGTGCCACTCCTTTATCGCTATGGAGCCGCCCATTACGGTCGAGGTAATTGCGGTCTCACTGAGATGCCCTGATGTGATGATGCTCACAAACATATCGAGAGCACGGCGCACGTTACGACCTGCGATTGCCTCAAGGACTCGGGAAAGGTTTCGCTTTCGATCAAAGAGTTCCGCGTAAAGCAACCGCAGGAAGTCCGCCAAGTCAGTCCGCGGGTAGCTGATGGTTGGTCCCGTCTCAATGGAGTAACGCTGCTGCTTCTTTGCATTAGCCTCAAGGTACTCCACGCTGAGCTCGAGTCTTCGCTTGACGACGTCGACGAAGCGAGGCGGTGTGATGTGGAATGTTACGCCTGTTCGGTAGGTGTCGAGTGGAGGTCGGTTCTTGTACCTCTCGTACGTCTCGTCTCTCATCTGTAGAATGACAAAGCAGCGCATTCTTTGCATAAACCACAAGGTCAACTGGAACGCATCGAGTTGGTTCTTGAGGTCTAGGCGATCTACGTTGTCCATTACCGTAACGAGCACCTCATGGCGACTTCCCAAGACATACTCGCCGATTCCTTTTGCGGTTTCCTCGGGATCATCCTGCCACTTCGCCAAGTCCTGCGCCTTCGCTATTGCCGCTTGCTCCGGCGACGCCTTGGCTAGGTCCGCGTAGATTGCACGACGTCTTTGAATATTTCTTGAGAAGATGCCGTGCAAGACTTCGCTTGCATTCAGATCGACGGCTGGATTCTCAAGCTGAAAATCCTCCACGAACGCGCCACAGAGCCAACGTTGAGCGTCGGAAAGTCTCGCTGGACTCGTATTAAAGTCGATAAAGGACCAGCGCGTACTCCCTACTAATGCCTCGGATTGAAGGAGTTCCTTGTAGCGTCTTGTGAAGAGTGATTTTCCGCTGCCGACAGCGCCCTGAACGATCTGTAATCGGCCGCCCGGAGGGCGAGTTTGGTCGAATTCGGAGATAGCACGTTCGATGTGCGGTTCTCCGTGGCGGCCGGGCTCCAGGCGCTCTACGATCGTTCCCCTTCTCACAGCCAGATGATCCTTCAGCAATGCCTCAAGGATTCGATCATACTCGGTAACTTCCGCTGAGTTGACGTACGCACGCTCGATTATCTCGCGATGTAAGTCCTGGCCTGACGACGAGAAATAAAGGCGCAATATGGGCGACAGATCCGCGGCAAATGCGTTGACGGGGAGCTTTGCATTGAGGAGA
>Ga0207147_1002_pt1 | contig 80272 bp, 62 predicted proteins | sample Alteio_BWMinHeat_33_FD_153551 | JGI IMG/M metagenome (GOLD analysis project Ga0207147, IMG submission 153551) | Enriched cells from forest soil in Barre Woods Harvard Forest LTER site, Petersham, Massachusetts, United States -... | ecosystem: Environmental > Terrestrial > Soil > Temperate forest >... | reverse complement strand
TCAACTTCTATTGGTCCAAATGAAGTCCCATCTTTTAAGATTACTGTTATCGAATTAGCAATAGAGCGTTTGTCGGGATCGTGATAGTCAATGCTATATCTCTGATCTTCTTTAACGATCATTTTCTTGCGCAATTCATCTACCCTAGGGTCTGCGGCCGTCTCATCTTCATAATCATGTGCAGTAAGCCTTCCAAATAATAATGCAATAGCAACCATATATTGCAAGCAATGGTCTCGATCGGCCGGATTATGCAATGGGCCTTCTTTATTGATGATCCGCATGGCTGAATCATGAGTGATAATTTCCACTTTCTCGATTTCATCAAGACGGATTTTTATTTTTTCATGGATCATTAAAGAAGCTTCTACAGCTGTTTGAGCATGAAATTCAGCAGGAAAGGAAATTTTATAAAGAATGTTCTCCATCACATAATGGCTTAAAGGCCTTTGGAACTCAAATTGATTACCTTTGAATACAACATCGTAAAAACCCCACTTTTTAGCCGACAATGCACTTGAGTACCCCATTTCACCACGCATGGTGAGCAATGCCAGCTCTACGCCTCTCCGCGTTGCGTCTCCAGCTGCCCAAGATTTTCGAGACCCCGTATTTGGCGCATGTCTGTAAGTCCTTAAGGGGCCTGTATCAATCCAGCAGTTTGATATTGTTGCCATAATCTGCTCTTTAGACCCGCCTAACATTTTGGTGGCGACGGCAGCAGTTGCTAATTTCACTAAAATTACGTGGTCCAAGCCGAGTTTATTAAAGCTATTTTTCAGGGCCATACCACCCTGAATTTCATAGGCCATGATCATATTTTCGAGGACATTCTGGATTGTTAGCGGATTTTTGCTTTCCGCTACACTCTTCTGACTTAGGTAATCGGATAAGGCTAAAATTCCTCCCAAATTGTCCGAAGGGTGCGCCCATTCTGCTGCCAGCCAAGTGTCATTATAGTCCAGCCAGCGGATCATTGCGCCGATGTTGAAAGCGGCCAGGACAGGATCCAATATGTAATCTGTGCCAGGAATCCTGCTGCCATTAGGAACACTTGTATTAGGCACAATAGGGCCAAGCAGGTTCGTGCACTTGGGAAATTTGAGGGCAAGGATCGCACAGCCTAACGAATCTGCCAAAGAGGCGATGGCAGTCTGATATGCCTCCTTGTTAAATTGTGGAGGTTTGTCAACATATTCAGCAATAGTTTCGATAGCTTGATCGTATTTCATTTGTACCTTAGCGCGACCATTTTCTTGGTTCAGGGCCTGTGTAGTTGCTTATTGGCCTGATCAACTTATTATTGGAACGCTGTTCAATGAGGTGTGCAGACCAACCGGCAATTCTGGACATCACAAATAACGGAGTAAACATTTGAGTAGGAATTCCGCAGAAATGATAGGCGAGAGCGCTATAGAAGTCTAGATTTGGGAATAATTTTTTCTCATTCCACATGACTTGTTCAATTCTTTCAGCTATATCATAAAGCCTTTGATCCTCAGCATTGCGTATTAATTTTTTCGCCCATTCCTTGATGATCGCAGAGCGCGGATCCGATGTTGTATATACTCTATGGCCAAATCCCATGATGAGCTGTTTTTCAGCGAGCATTTTTTTAACGCCTGCTTCAGCTTCATCAGCGGTTTGAAATTTCTCGATAAGCGCCATTGCGGCTTCGTTAGCTCCGCCGTGCAGAGGGCCTCTCAGCGCACCGATGCCTCCGCAAATAGCCGAATAAAAATCTGACAGTGTGCTTGCAATAGTCCTCACAGTAAATGTTGAGGCATTGAATTCGTGTTCGGCATATAGGATCAGGGACACGTCTAAGCAACGGCGATGAAGCTCTTCAGGCTTTTTACCAAGTATTAAATGTAAGATATGACCGGCGATTGTTTCTTCATGTGTATCCAGGGAAGGTCTTTGCCTGGTGTGATGGAATTTCTGCCAATAGAGAAGCATTGAGCTGAAAGATGCTAGTAATCGGTCTGCAATGGCCAATTGTGAATGCCCTTTGCTTTCAGGTTCTATATTTCCCAGCACTGAACAACCTGATCTCAAGATATCCATCATGTTCGAACCGCCTGGAAGCAAATCGAGAATATCTTTTAGGGTAGATGGAAGATCCCTAAGTTTTTTGAGGTTGTCGCGGAAATGTTTTAATTCATCGTGACTTGGAATTTGGCCTCTGGTTAGCAGCCAGGCCACATCTTCGAAGGATGCATTCTTAGCAAGATCTTCAATAGAGTACCCACGATAACGCAAACTTTGTTCTTCTACACCGCATAAGCAAATAGCTGAGTCACCAGCAACAATGCCGGCCAGCCCCCCGGTTTTCTTAGCATCTTTCGTTGTTGTCATCTTTTCTTGCCTCCTTCATCTATTTGCTTTTCAAAAGAATGATAATCTAATACTTCATAAAGCTGATCTCTGGTCTGCATTTTGTCGATCAATTTTTTTTGACTGCCTTCTTTTCTTAATGTCTCTAACCCAAGCTCAGCAGCTTTATTCATTAGCCTGTTTATAGTTAATGGGTATAATGCAATATCGACACCTGCTTTCTTAAGTTCTTTAAGAGTGTACAAGGGCGTTTTTCCAAATTCTGTGATATTAGCTAGGACAGGCATATCAACTGCTTGTTTCAACTTTTTATACTGCTCTAATGATTCGAAAGCCTCGGGAAAGATCACATCGGCGCCGGCGTTTTTATAAGCAATTGCTCTCTTAATGACGCCATCCAATCCTTCGCTATGGTATGCATCCGTCCGAGCAACAATAACAAACGATGGATCAACTTTAGCGCGATGGGCAGCTTTGACACGGGCAGTCATTTCTTCTGTAGGGACAATTTTTTTGCCCGGCCTATGTCCGCAGCGCTTTTCAAAAGCTTGATCTTCAATGTGTATGGCAGCTACTCCGGCCTTACCCATAAGCTTGATGGCCCTGGCAATATTCAATTCGTTTCCCCAGCCAGTATCGATATCTACCATCAGTGGCAAATCCACAGCTGCTAAAATTCTTGAGGCATCTTCCAAAACATTTTCAAGGCTTGTGATAGCGAGGTCAGGCAGTCCATAGGAAGAATTTGCAACTCCAGCGCCTGAAAGATATAAGCAGCGAAAACCCTGTCTCTTTGCCATTAATGCCACGTAGGCGTTAATTGCCCCTACAATCTGCAGAGGCTTTTCTTGCCTCATCGCTTCACGAAATTTTTCGCCTGGAGTAGTTGTCATGAGGCCTCAAGTTTGTTATTGATAACTTATAAAAAAACCACAAAGAAACAAAGACACAAAGAAAAAAAACATTAATTTTTTAATTTTTCTTTGTGTCTTTGTGTCTTTGTGGTTCATTTTTTACGTTTAACCTTATTCAGTTATCCTAAACCTTAGAATCATCAAAAAGAGTATTTTATTCAATATTTTGCTATATCTTTTATATAAAAGAGGCTCTTATGGATTATCTTATCAGCGAAATAAACGATGGTATTGCCGTTTTAACAGTAAATCGTCCCAAAGCCCTTAATGCTTTAAATAGAGAACTGTTAGAAGACATACGCAGCTATCTGCAGACCGCATTGGAAAACAACATTAAGGTCTTAATTTTAACAGGCGCAGGTGACAAAGCTTTTATTGCTGGTGCAGATATAAAAGCGATGAATGAAATGAACAAAGATGAGATCGTCCAGTTTTCTCAACTTGGCCAAAATATAGCTAATGTTCTCGAAACGGCTCCTTTTGTAACAATTGCGGCAGTTAATGGCTTTGCCTTGGGTGGCGGTTTGGAAATGGCGCTTGCTTGTGATTTCATTTATGCAAGTGAAAATGCGCTTATGGGCCTGCCCGAAACGGATCTAGGCCTCATACCAGGATTTGGCGGATCTATCAGGCTTTCTAAAGCAATCGGCAAACGTCTCGCCAAGGAACTCGTGATGACCGGAAAAAAAATTACCGCCCAGGAGGCCAAACGCATTAATCTTGTTAATGAAGTATTGCCAAAAGATGCTTTGATGAAACATGCTCAAGATGTAGCGCATCAGATTGCCCAAAAGTCGCTTGCCGCCATTACGTCCGCTAAGGTTTTGATCAATTGCAGCCAGGAGTTATTTTTGACCGATGCCTTAGACCTCGAAAGGAATCTCTTTCAAACTTGTTTCGATACAGTGGAAAGAAGAAACGCCATGACAAAATTTATTGAAAAAAGGTGACCGCATGTTGGATGAATTAATAAAAAAAGTAGCGGTCATTGGTGCTGCAGGAAAGATGGGAGGAGGAATTTCATTGCTCCTTTTGCAAGAAATGGCAAAAAAAGAGTTGGAATCTTCAGGTAAGGTAGGCAGCGGAGATTATTGCCTCTATCTTATTGATAAAAATGAGAAAGGGTTATTCGAATTAAAAAAAAGCCTGAGCAACAACCTCTTGAAATTTGCTGAAAAAAATATCAATTTTATAAGAAAGGGATATGAAAAAAATTCGAATTTGATCAGCAATGAAGAAATCATCAGGGCTTTTGTCGATGGTGCAGGCGATATTGTAAGATTGCACAACCATTTAGATGGCGCGAATAATGCTGACTTAGTCTTTGAAGCAGTCATCGAAGACCTTTCTGCTAAGGAAGAAGTCTTCAATACTCTAAAAAATGGAAAGAAATATTTTTTCACAAATACCTCTTCAATACCCATAAAACTCTTAAATGAGACTTGCAAGCTAGATAACAAGATCATTGGATTTCATTTCTACAACCCCCCGCCTGTTCAAAAATTAATCGAATTTATTGCCCCTAAGCAGATTGATAAACAACTTTATGAGATATCAACAGAATTAGCCAAACGACTACAAAAGAAGATTATTCCTTCAAATGACATTGCCGGCTTCATCGGAAATGGGCATTTCATGCGAGAAGTTATTTATGCCTTAAAACTAACAAAAAAACTTGCAGCTGAGAAAAAAATTGCCCTGACAGATGCGATTTATATCATCAATTTAATCTCTCAGGAATATTTACTGAGGCCCATGGGGATCTTTCAATTAATAGATTATGTAGGCATTGATGTTGTTCAAAATATTCTAAAAATTATGAGCAAATACCTTCCTGATCCCAACTTGCACGATGACATTATTGATGACATGGTGCGTAAAGGCGTTAAGGGAGGACAGAATGTCGATGGCAGCCAGAAAAAAGGCTTCTTCGAATATGATAAACACACCATTTCAGGGTCATATTCTTTGGAAGAAAATAAATATCTCAAAAATGATATAATAAGAGATAGGAATGCACATTTCTTTAGATTCAAGCCTTCTCTAAATTGGAAATCTCTGGTCCACGACAAAAACAAAGAACCCAAAATAGCCGATTACATCATCGAATTATTCTCTTCAGATTTAGAAGATGCAAAACTTGCCCAAGAATACTTGAAAGAATCAAAGAAAATTGCCTTAAAATTAGTGAAAGATGGTGTCGCTAATAAAATTGAAGATGTCAACGCTGTGCTTGAAAATGGATTTTTCCATGCTTATGGCGTTGGAACATTAAAGATTCCTGGAAATGATTAAACGCAAAGGCGCAAAGGCGCAAAGAATAATAAGAGAAAATTAGACACAGATAACACAGATGGCACAGATTTACACAGATATATTTATAGGAAAAAACTTATCCTTTGGAATTCATCTGTGTTTATCTGTGTGATCTGTGAAATCTGTGTCTAAATTGTCTTTTCAGACTAAAGGTCCTTATATGAAAAAATTGCGAAAAAAGTTATTTGCTGCAGCGGGTTATAATACTGTTTTCTTTGGGTCCGGGCGCAAGGAATTTAACCCGCAAGCCCCCATGCGAACATTTGATGAATACCTGAAGGAAGCTGCTGAAGGTGCACTGAAACAATTGAAAAATAAAGAAATCGATGAAGGGGTTATCGGCAGTTTCATGGCTGCGCGATTTGTCAAACAAGCCAACCTCCCAGGATTTTTACCCTATATCGTGCCATCTTTGTTAGGCAAGCCATGCACAGCGGTCGAAGGTGCCTGCGGCACTGGCGGCAGAGCAATCGCTACCGCAATGCGAAGCGTCCTTGCAGATATGGCCAACAGCGTCTTTGTGGCAGGTTTTGAAATCCAAAATATCGTTAAAGCGGTCTACGGAGCAGATATTTTAGCTGGCGCTGCTTATTACAATAAAGAACGTAAAAAAGGCGGAGCTTTTTTCTTTCCAGGCTTATTTTCTGATAGAGCAGGAGCCTATTTCACAAAATATGGGACTGAAACTTCTCGCAAAGCAATGGCAAAGTGGTATGAACAATCAATCTTAAACGCCCGGAAGAATCCTAAGGCTCAGGAATTTCACAATCAGACGGCTGACTTATTCGCATTGGGCATGACCCCCCCAAACCCTGAGGTTTTTGTCCCCTACTTAAATTTATATGACTGTTCGAAAGTCAGCGATGGCGCTAGTTCGCTAGTCATATTGTCCGAGGAAGGATTAAAAAATTCTGGCCTAAACCGTGATGAGGTGGTCGAAATTGTGGCCATTGGAGAAGCTGAAGATAACATCACTGAAGAACCCACTGATCAGACAGTTTTATCAACAACGAAAAAAGCCGTGCAACAGGCTTTGGAAAATGCAGGGCTAAAAAAAGAAGACATCGGCATTTTGGAAATTCATGATTGCTTTTCAATCACAGCTCTTCTTGCAATGGAAGCCATTGGTTTTGCAGAGCCGGGAAAAGCGCCCAATTTTATTCTCGATGGCAGCACATCTCCGCAGGGTATTATGCCCACCAATCTTTCTGGAGGCTTAGGCGGCTTTGGCCATCCAACCGGCGCAACCGGCGTTCGGCAAATGGTCGATTTGCTGCATCAGCTCACTGGAAAGGCTGAAAATCAAATCAAACCAAAAACTCCCTATGGCATGATGATCAGCATGGGCGGCAATGACAAGACCGTGACTTGCATCATCGTAAAAAAATAAATTAGACACAGATGACACAGATAAACACAGATTGACACAGATATTTTATATTTCAAAAGCTAAGTCCCTGAAATTTATCTGTGATTATCTGTGAAATCTGTGTCTAAATTTCTTTGCGCCTCTGCGCCTTTGCGTTTAATTTTTTACACGGAATGGATTGGCAACGGCGGCTTGCCAAGCGCTTCAAAAACTGCATTTTCTTTTTCAAGCACTTCTTTTCCTGCGAATGTAATTACTGCTCCGGTCTGGCTCTGGGCCACAATATGCTGCTTAACAGCATTTATCACATCATCACCTGTAGCAGATAAAAGTCGATCTCTATAAGCTTGTCTTACTGCTTGAGTTCTACCTTCCCTCAGCCAGCCATAAGCTAAGTCGCCGCGACTCCCAGGCGCAACTGGAGCGTCCAGGCTTTGCACGATTTCTAGCTTCGCCTCTTCAAGATCATTTGCATCGAATTTGCCTTCCACAATAGCAGTTATTGACTCTTGGAAAGCCATTAATGTAGAAACAATATTAGGATCTCTATGTGCATAAAAATAGAAATTTCCTGACAATGAATTGCTTACAGCTCCGCTACCATAGGCTCCGCCCTTTTCTCTGATTCTTGGGTGAAGGATTAAGTTGTCAAAAAGCGACGAAGCAATGCCTAAAGCTGGAGCATGTGGATTTTGATATGAAAGCGTTTTAAATGCATGTCCAGTAAAAGCTACAGGAGAAGATACAAGACATCCTTGGGAGACAACTTTTGCAGGATGAAATATGTTTTCCCATGGTTCGTATACTCGTCCAGGAAGGTCTTGCAGGCCATAGAAGTGATTTTTTTTCAGTACATCATACATATCGCTGTCAGAGGTAATCACCAGATCAGGGTTTTTTAATCCTAATGAACGCTGCTCTAAATTTTTTAATTTTTCAATGAGCGGCTCGAGTTCCCGATCAATATTTTGCACGATATGTTTGATGAAATGATAATAATCGATGCCATACCAAGTGTTGGCGATCCATGAAGCAGAATCAAGGCCGCTTGCAGACATGCTTATGGCATAGCGTAATGAATTGCTGTTTAGAGTACTGTTTAAAGTCGTGTAATGCTTCAACAGAATTTCTTTGACCCTTTCCTTTTCATTCCAATTGATCGAGGAGCATAAATTGCGCATCATAGGGAACAGCTTGTCAGCCTTTCGATACAGGGATTTTCCTCTGATATAGAGTGATGGATGGAAAATGTTGTGGTCGAAAGCCTGCATGTTCAAGGTTAAATAGGAACTAATGCCCCCAGTATTTGCCTGGATATATTCAAGAACCTCCGAATAGCTTTTGTCACCGGTTCCAAGCTGGCCAACTAATACTGTCAAGAGCCTGATGATAGGGAGTTCCTCAGCCCTTAAATAGGGAAGATCAAAGACCAGGTCGGCATAAACAATGCTGTTTGTAAAGCAGGAATGATGGTAAACATTCAGTCCAACGATCTTTTCTTTTTCTAATAAATATACTCGAGAACTTTTTGGAACATCATCCATTGATATTTTTGGGAGTACATCAATATTCTCTTCTTCCTGCTGCTTTTGGAAATCTTCCAACTCAATGCACTTTCTCACGATCTTTTCTTTTTGAGGTGTGCTTAAGCTCGAACGAATTTTCTCCAAATCCTCAACTTCATCTTTGAGCTCTTTCGCTTCCAGATCCTTGCTAGGGGTCATGACAACACGGACAAAATGAGAATTGTCTAGAAAATATTTCTTTAATAATTGTGTTAAATAGTGAGGGTCTTCTGTATTTCTTTTACGTATTTCATCAAATAAAGAGTGTATGATTAAGCCATCTTCGGGATTGCCGCCATGCTGTTCAAGGAGGCCGGAACGCATAAAAATCGAGAGCCCAAACGGAGCATGGTTGCCGCCAATTTCGCTGCGAAAAATTTCAAGCTGATGCATTGCATCTTCAATCATTTTATTGGGTATGCCATTGTGGACGATTTCTCTAATGGTATTGAAAATGATCTCTTCCAAATCATCCGCATTTTCTGGATTGCAGCCCCTCAATGTGATTACAATAGGAACCTCGCTAATATCAACATCCATGTAGATGCTGGCTTGCTTGCAAAATCCTGATTTCAAAATCGCCTGTTTTAAAGGAGATGCATCTGTGTCCATCAAAATGATTTCTAATATGCTTAAAGCCAATACATCAAGCTGTTTAAGGATATGTGTTGTCAACCAACCAAAAGAAATAAGTGTTTTATTTTCAAGTTCTTCATCTTGGGAAATGGGATATTCCAAGGTAAGCTTCTTAGGCTTCGAAAATCGTTTTTGCTTCGGCAAGGAAGGCAAAGGTTCTTTTTTTTGAACTCCTTTTAAAGCGTGCTCGCTTATAAAGTCTAAATGACCTTCCAGAGGCATGTTGCCATAAAAAAAGAACAGGCAGCGGCTGGGATGATAAAATTCCTCATAAAACTGCTTCAATTCAGTATAAGTTAGCTTAGGAATGATTTTTGGGTCCCCGCCGGAATTAATGCCATAGGTCAAATCGGGAAAAAGCGCTTCATTCAAGGCTTCAGCTAAACGCGTAGTCGGAGAGGCTAAAGCACCCTTCATCTCATTAAACACCACACCTTTATGGGTTAAATTAGATTCCGGATTTTTTGGCTCGGCAAATTCAAGGCGATGGCCTTCTTGAAGGAAACTCAGCTCATTGAGGTTCGCATGAAAGACAGCGTCAATATACACCTCTAATAAATTAAAAAAGTCTTTTGGTACTTGAGTTGCAGCAGGATAGCATGTGAAGTCCGATCCTGTCAGAGCATTCATAAAGGTATGTAAACTGCGGCTGAGCATGGCAAAAAATGGATCTTTTACCGGATATTTTTTTGAACCGCAAAGAACGGTGTGCTCCAGAATGTGTGCTATGCCATTTGATGTTGCAGGAATTGTTTGAAACGACAAACAAAATAAATTTTCAGGATCATCATTTGCAATATGCATGACATGGGCTCCGGTAGGTATGTGTACCAACTCTCGAAGCCAGCATTTTAGTTCTTTTATTGGGATGCTTTTTACAACTTTAAAATCCCGATATGTTTGACCAGTTGTATTGAGACTGGCAGGTTTTTCTGTCATTTTCAAATCCTTTATCAATCAGAGGCTGTGAAAAAATTAGAATTCGAACGAATTTGATGAAATTTTTTCACCGCCTCTCAATGTCGCTATCGCGGGTTAATTGCCAGATTAAAGATAAAAGCCATTTTTTCCAATGCTTTCTTACTATTAAAAAATGTTAAAATGTTGAGAAAAAATATAATAAAGATATAGTGATTTATAGCTTAATCTAGCATTCAATATAACTAAATGCTAGAATACTTGTATGAAAATCAAAAAATCTCAGCTACTTCCTAATGTAATCACGGCTTTTGGTCTATGCTGCGGCCTATTTGCCATTTTTAAAATCAATATGACCCCTGTAGGTCATGTCAGCCATAATACACTTGTTTTGACAACCCTAGTCCTTATTTTAGCTGCCTTCGCTGACTTGCTTGATGGGGCCATTGCCCGCGCTATGAAAGCGGAAAGTGATTTCGGGGGATTATTCGACTCAATGGCCGATGCTATCACATTTGGCGTTGCGCCCTCAGTGATCGTGTTGAAAAGCCTTTCCATAGAGCCTGGTACAGAGCTATCCTTTCTACTGACAACTGCAGCTATCGTATATTCTGTCTGCGGAGTCTTGCGGCTTGTGCGCTTTAACCTATTAAAGCAGGCCAGCGAAGAAAATTCCGAGTTGAAAGAAGCTCACAATAAAAATTTTACTGGTTTACCCATACCAGCCGCCGCCGCCGCTGCTATTTCAGGTAACTTTTTTTTAGCAAGCGATGAGCTGAATTCAGTGCTTAATTTAAGCCATGAAGCACGGGCCTGGATTCTATTTTTTCAAATGATTTTATTGGGTTATCTGATGATCAGCCGCTGGAAGTTCCCCAGCTTTAAAGCCCTGCAAATACGTGTAAAATCTTTTCAGCAAGTATTCTTGACAGTTGTATTTACTGTTTTTCTCATTTTCTATGGCATCATGCAGCATTTCAGCGTTGTGTTTGTCATCTTTTCTTGGGGATATATCATTGTCGCATTCTTTCTGTCCCTCATTAGGGTCATCAGCGGCAGAAAGTCAAAGACTCTGGAAGATTTCGAGCCCGCCCCCGACGACATCGAAGACGATATCGAAAAATAAATAGGGAATTCAGAATTCAGAATCCAGAATTCAGAATGTTCTTTTTATTCTGAATTCTGGATTCTGAATTCTGGATTCCTGCTTTTATATATTTTTGAGGTGGCTTCGGAGCATCCAAGCGGTCTTTTCATGGGCCCTTAAGCGCTGTATAAGCAGATCGCCGGATCCCTGGTCATCGAGGTCGATGAATTCCTCAATTTTTTGCCGCAAGTTTCTGATGATTGTATCGTGATCTCTCAGAAGCTGTTCAAGCATTTGATTGCCGCTCAAATCATTGGGAGAATCTTCCAAGGTACCCATTTCTAAAAATTGTCTTAGGCCTGCTGGAGAACGATGACCTATCATACGTATTCTCTCTGCGATTTCGTCCGTGGCTTCAGCGAGCTCCTCATACTGTTCTTCCAGCATTTTATGGAGGGCATAAAACCTTGGGTCAGTGACATTCCAATGAAAATTTTGTGTTTTCACATACAAGATATATGTATCAGAAAGAATGACTGCCAGGTCTTGAGCAATTCTATTTGTAGCATCTGCAGTAAGTTCGATCTCCTGATCGACTGTTTTATTTTGTTTCATAATGAACTCCTTGTTCATCTGATTAAGGAAGCTAAAATTAAAATTATACTTTTTAACTTATTAAGGCAATTTTTAAGAAAGAAGCCAGAAGTCAGAAGTCAGAATTGTTATGTCAACATCGCAGCTTAAAACACTTTTGTCAGATTGAATCTTATCCATCACTCATTTGATTCTAAAATTCGTTTATTCTTAACAATTCTGACTCCTGGCTCCTGACTTCTGACTTCTATCCTTTTTCTGGATAGAGAAGCCAATCAAAAGTAATGGCTGTGAGCCACATGACAAGTGCTGATGCAATCACATCAGAGAAAAAGTGTCCGCCTTGAGCCATTCGAACCAGGCTTAATGACAGACCTAGGCTTAGAGTTAAAAACCACCCGAGATATTCTAGAGGTTTGTTGCGCATCCTTCTGCCAGAAACAATAAAAGCAAAAAAACAAAATCCCATGACGCAGTGACCGCAGGTAAAAGATTTGGATGGTTCAGGCTGATCAAAGAAATTAGGTTTGTAGAAGGGACGGAATTCCTGCTGGCCTCCAAATTCAATAACTTGTTTAGGCCTTGGCCTGCCCCAATGATCTTTTAAAATTGCATGGACAATTACTCCTCCGCCAACAGCAAGAGTCAAAAGATAGACTAGCGCAGGTTTTCTCCAATTTTTTAGCGAAGATTTGAAAAATGACAGGCCATATAATAGGATTGCGACCAGTATAAAAATATCACCAACTAAAACTCCATAATCATAAAAAAATGCAGTTAAATCATTGGAAATAAACTTGTTGCCGCCTAAATGATAAAAATATTGCGTAATGCCTAGATCCAAGTAAGGAGTAAAAGGCGTGATCAATATGAACAATAGTATTGGCAGCCACCATTTCATGTAGTTCATTAGCACTCTTGATTTGCAGGTTTTATTATTTACAAAATTATACCTCATTTCTATCTTTCTTTGCGAGGCTGTGTAAAAAATTAGAATTCTGCGTGCCTGCATATTCAGGCCACTTTGCGTATTCAGGCCGTCCCGGCCTGAGATTCATGCCGCTTTGCGTATTCAGGCCGTCCCGGCCTGATTTTAAGCTGTGTTACAAAACTGGCAGTAGCAGATATGGCTGATACCCCTTATTAAGCATCAGGCCGGGATCAGGCCGGGACGGCCTGAATACGCAGGACAGCCTGACTCTCAGGCCGGGACGGCCTGAATACTCAGGACAGCCTGACTCTCAGGCCGGGACGGCCTGAATACGCAGGACAGCCTGACTCTCAGGCCGGGACGGCCTGAATACGCAGGACAGCCTGACTCTCAGGCCACTCCCGGCCTACGAAGGCACACAGAATTCTAATTTTTTCACAGCCTTTGCATATCAAGACTTTGCGTTTAATTGTTAGCTAAATTACACTGGCTATACATTGGAATTAATGCTATGGAACCTCTCATCATCGTTGCTCTTATTTTAATCGCATTGTTAGCAGGATTTGCGATCTTCGATCGCCGGAAATTGAATGCCGAAATTAAAAGAGAATGCGAGAGGCGCTCTATTGCGGAAACCACTGCCGGCAGAGTACCTGACCTTGAACGTCAGGTAAGCTTTTTGCTAGAAGAAAACAGCATGCTTAAAGAAAAGTCAGCTAGGCAAGAAGCAATCGCAGAACAGACCCTGAAGAACTATCAAGAAAAAATCATTTTAATGAGCGACCTGCAAAAACAGCTCTCAGACAATTTCAAAGCCATTTCTTCAGATGTCCTTAAAAGCAGCAATACTTCCTTTCTTGAGCTCGCAACTTCAAATTTCGAAAAGATTCAGCAACGCGCCTCTGGAGAACTCCAAAGCAAACATCAAGCGATCAATGAGCTTGTTAAGCCCATCAAAGAATCGCTTGAGAAAGTGGATATTAAGATTCAAGAAATTGAAAAAGTCCGTGCAACTGCATATACAAGCCTTACCGAACAAGTAAAGTCTTTGGCATCAGACCAAAAATTCTTACAAAGCGAAACCTCCAACCTCGTCAAAGCATTAAGAATGCCCAACGTCCGCGGACGATGGGGAGAAATCCAACTGCGCCGCGTAGTGGAAATGGCCGGCATGATCGAGCATTGCGATTTTGTACAGCAGGAGTCTTCCACTAATGAAGAACGGCGTTTGCGGCCTGACTTGATCATTAAGCTGCCGGGCGGTAAACAAGTGGTCGTTGATTCAAAAACTCCCTTACAAGCATATCTTGAAGCTTTAGAATCTAATGACGAACAAGTGCGGATATCCAAACTTAAAGAACATGCCAAGCAGATCAGAACGCATATTTCACAGCTTTCAACTAAGGCCTACTGGGATCAATTTAAGCCTACTCCTGAATTCGTTGTGTTATTCATTCCAGGTGAAACTTTTTTCAGCGTTGCTTTGGAACATGACCCTGGATTGATCGAATGCGGAGTCGACCAGCAGGTCATCTTAGCTACCCCAACCACGCTTATAGCTTTACTAAGAGCTGTAGCATATGGCTGGAGACAGGAACTTATTGCTGAAAATGCCCAGAATATCAGCGAGCTTGGTAAAAGCCTGTACGATCGCATTCGGGTGATGGCAGAGCATTTCAGCGATATAAGGCGAGGCCTGGATAAGACTATTGAATCCTATAATAAAGCTGTAGGCTCATTTGAAGGCAGGGTATTGGTAACAGCCAGAAAATTCAAAGAGCTGGGGCCTGCTGGCGAACAGGAGATCGACCCTCTGAACGTGGTGGACCGCATTCCACGAGCCCTCCAGGAAGTTATTGAAAAATAATTAAACCCAAAGGCGCAAAGAAAATAAAAAAAATTAAACACAGAGGACACAGAGAAAGATCACAGAGGGCACAGAGTGAACTTAAAGTTTTTCACTACAGAAACATCAACCAATAAATTTTCTCTGTGTATCTCTGTGATTGTTTCTCTGTGCTCTCTGTGTTTAAAAAATCTTTGCGTCTTTGCGCCTTTGCGTTTAAAAAATCACAGAGTGTGAAGGTCCGGGGTTCTGAACACTTAGATTGCGGAAGCTGATAGCTTCCATCAAATGATCTTCTTGCACATTTTCACTGCCAGAAAGATCGGCAATGGTCCTGGCAACCTTGACAAGGCGATCACAGGCTCTGGCGGACATTCCCATCACATCCACAGCCTGTCTAAGCAAGCTATGACATTCCTGATTAAGCTGAGCATGCTGTTTCAATTCCTTTGAGGACATCTGCGCATTGGTCTTTGCTTTTCCAAACCGTTTCCGCTGGATCTCTCGGGCCGCAACTACCCGCTTTCTAATATCGGCAGAAGATTCCCCTGTTTGGCCCTGCATCATGTCCTTGTATCTTTGGGCAGGAACATCGATATGCATATCGATCCTATCCCACAAAGGCCCTGAAATTTTACCACGATAGCGGTCAATTTGAAGTTGTGTGTCCTTGCAGTTTTTGTCAGGATGGCCAAGCATTCCGCATGGACATGGGTTCATAGCCGCAATGCACATAAAATTTGTCGGGAATGTAAAGTTGCCATTTGCCCGGCTGATAGTGACTTTCCGGTCTTCCAGAGGCTGCCTGAGCACTTCCAGGACAGCTCTTGAAAATTCAGGCAGCTCATCGAGGAATAATATCCCATTATGCGCTAAAGAAACCTCGCCTGGCCGCGGGACATTTCCACCCCCAATAAGACCGGCATAACTTATAGTATGATGCGGTGAACGAAATGGACGCTGTGTCACCAACCCTTGACCCTCAGGCAAAATGCCAACAATTGAATGGACCTTCGTAATTTCTAAACATTCCTCCACTGAAAGCTCAGGCATGATGCCTATAATTGCTTTAGCGATCATGGTCTTGCCAGATCCAGGAGGTCCTGAAAGCACGGCATTATGCCCCCCGGCAGCAGCAATTTCCATCGCCCTTTTAACGTGAGCCTGGCCGCGGATGTCCGCAAAATCCACCAAAGGAATTTCATTTTTAAATAAATTGTTTGAAACACTATTGGAAGTTGGTTCTATCTTTTTAGGGTCTTTTAAAAAGTTGATAGCATCTTTTAAATGGCTTACTGCAATGACATCTATGCCAGGAACTGCGGCCGCTTCACAGGCATTTGCCGTTGGCAATATGATCCCTTTCTTGCCCAAATCCTTGGCCAGCATGGCCATAGCTAAGGCACCTTGGATTGGCCTCAGGTCGCCGCTTAGGCCTAGTTCGCCGACAATGAGATACTCTGGTAGGAATTTTTCAGCTTTAAGCGATTCCATTGAGATCAATAGGCCTAAAGCGATAGGAAGATCGTAAAATGCGCCTTCCTTTCTTAGATCACCGGGAGCTAAATTCACGGTACAATGCCACCCATGAGCCGGAAAGCCTGAATTTTTCACAGCTGTTAATACCCTATCTTTCGATTCTTTTACAGCAGTGTCAGGCAAACCAACAATGACAAGACTTTGTTTATCGGCTTTGTCAGATGGTGCAATATCGACTTCTACATCCACCAAAACAGCATCTAAGCCTAAAAGAGAGACTGAGTAAAGCCTTGAGAAGGACATAGCAAAAACTTTAAATTTGGATATTGGCTGCCTGGAATTTTCCAGGCAGCCTCAAGAGGTTTATTTAATTGATAATACAAAGTAGGCAGGATAAGCAAAATACCGGCTGTCTCTAGGGACAACAGTGATTGTAACTTCATCGCCAACTCGATCTTGCAAATTCACTTGAGTGCTATAGAGATAACCTATCGGCAAGTGAGTAGAAGCATTTAATAAAACAAAATCGCCAGGTTTATTTTTAATGGGCTTGCTATAAGCTTCAAGAACCCCTTTAAGTTCAATCGCATTTTCTTTTTGCTGTTGGTAGTACTCGTCCATTGAAGCATTGCCATTGCCCGAGGCCCAAAGATTATACAGATTTTGTTCTACAGGAATCCATGTTGCCATTTTTGGGCTCATCTGGTTTGCTGGCTTTTCATTATTCGCAGCAACTTGGGCTTGTGGTTGGGGAGATTGCTTAATGTTATTTTCCATATAAGAAACTTTCTTGCTTAAATAAGCAGTTTGAATGGTTGCCAACAATTCCTTGGCCTTAGCAGCTTCATTAGGAAAGTCGCTATATTCACTGACAACCCTTTGCAAATCTTGATTGATTTTATCGATGTTGATTTCATTAAAAGGCTTTTGCAGCTCATTCTGACTGGCCATTGTTGATGCACTTAGAAGATTTGCCACCTCCATTGAACGGCGGTTGTACTTAGTGATATAGCCGGCATCGCCAATCTTTTCAACATAGTCCTTAGCTATATAAAAACGAGTAGATTCCGGTAGATTCATCTGAATCCATTTCTTATCTTTTGAGCTGATAATCCCGTTGACCCTATCTCCTGAATTCATCTGAGCAATCACCGGAGCAGTGAGGTCTGGGTCTAGCCTCACATTCACATGGTTGCCCTCAACAACACCGTCAAGAACAAAAGTTCTAAAAATGTACCCTTTAATATCTGTTGGAGGCTGTATAGCAAAGAATTCATCATTTTCACCGGTAACAACAACCATTTCACCATTAGTTAACTCGCGCAAGATTGGGCTGTCCAAACTAGGCTGTAAACGCAAACGCACTTTATTTTTTGTTATCTTGCCTGTGAATGCTGAAATCGAATGGGTCTTTGGCTTAGGAACTTCTTGTTGCAAAGGAGTCGGTGTAGGAATAGCATTGCCTTTCTCAGGCATGGGTGGAAGCGGGTCTCTCGTTGGAGAAGGGGTTGCCGGCGATGAGGGCAATGGAATAATCTCCGAAGCATCCGCGGCGTCAGCAAATATTCGATGCGCTGAACAATTGCTTAAAACAAAAACTGAAACTAAAACGTTACTAATAATTTTGCGCATAAAATCTCCTGCATTAAGAAAGCGATTCTAATTCTTCGGAATTTTTATGACAAGAGCATAACTATTGTTAGGATAAACAAATTAAACCACAGAGAACACAGAGATTCACAGAGAGGCACAGAGAAAAAAAGAGGTTAAACCCTATTTAATCTCTGTGTTTCTCTGTGTTTTCTCTGTGTCCTCTGTGGTAAAAAAAAATATTAAATTAACTTTTTAGGACGGCGATGATGTGCTCGCAGCCTTCCTTGCCGCAGGTGCAGCCGACCGGAGAGCCTAAGAAAACACTGTATTTTTCCTTCTCATCGAGCTTATTGGTGACGTTGAATAGATTTTGCCCGACTTGAGAAATAGCCCACTGTTGGAAGGCGAGTTCTTCATCGTTAACAGGCTCTTCTACGGCAGATGGCTTTACATCAATCAATGCACCATCTGAACTATTCATAACTGTTCTGGCAATCTGGCAATGGACGCAATTACAATGCGCTTCCGGCTTAGGCAGAAGTTGCACATCATCTGGAGAAATAATTTTGGTTATGGCAGCGATTTTTTGCAAGATTTCTGGCGGAAGGTCAGGCGCATCAGCTTGCTGAGGATTGTGTTGTAAAACAGATCCAAGTTCATCAATGGAGGCAAAAGACATTCTAAATGAACTGTCGCTGGCATTGTCGGGATGAGACTGCAACATAGCATGTGCAAATGGATGAGCGACTTTGCCGGCAAATGGCGGCATAGCCGTTGAAGGCAAATGGTCTTGTTCAATAACACTGGCATGCATGTTAAAGACGCTTTCAATAGTCTCAGGTTTTAAACCTGGTATTTCGATAGAATCTCCATCAAGGAGGCTGACAACAAGTGCGGCACCTTTCATCTGCAAAGCGCTAACATTGCTCCAGCTCGTAGATATGTAAGGTGGAATGCTAAGCAACTTTTTATTGATTTTCATGGTAAACCTAATGAAAATGTTTTCTAGTTTTTAATTTTATTTTAATTTTAAAAAACAAATATAACGAAAACTTACTTAAGTGTCAAGGTTTTGACGTTAATAATATAATAATAATTAATTAAATTTAATTCCAGACTAGAATTCAGAATCCAGAATCCAGAATTCAGAATAAAAGACTGAGCCTCTTCCCTCCAATTCTGTATTCCTTATTCTGGATTCTGGATTCTGAATTCTATAGTTAAAATTTATTCCCATTCAGTTTCAACCGGCTGAGGTTTGCCTATTAAAGGACCAAGTTTTGGGTGTGTTGACTTCATTACAGTAAAGTGATTTTGGCAGCGTTTGCAAATTAAGTCTTTTTTATATTTCCCAAGACGATATTGATAATCATGGCGGCTTTCAATGATAAACCCGCAAGCCGGACAGCGATGATAATGAATGGTTATATCCCACGTATGTGTGCCTTGTTGACGCATAAAAACTCCTAATGCCTATATCGAATAGGAGGGTCTCTCGAAGGATCGAATCGAGAGTTTAGCCTTCTATTAAATCGACCGCTAGGGATATGAAGAGAATTTCCCCAGCCATTAAGATCATGCATTTCACACCCAATAATCCCATGATTTGGCTCAACCTGATACTTTATAAGTGGTTGATCTAATTTATAATCACGATAAGATTTTGGCCACATTTATAACTCCAAAAATGGCTTTACAGTGTTTTCTGGGCAATATTAATAAGAAAAATAGAAATCGAGATTATTAGTAGTAAGCATCAATAATTAACTTTATAAATAAAAACAAAAAGAATGTAAAGTAAATTGTTTATAAAAAATATTGATATTTTACTTTTCAATATCTTCTTTGCTGGAATTCAGAATCTAGAATTCAGAATATTTTTCATTTGCGTATTCAGGCCGGGACGGCCTGAATACGCAGGAATGAATTCTGAATTCTGGATTCTGGATTCTGAATTCCATTTAAAACTATATTCCTGATATGGTTAAGCTAGAAATATTAACTTAAGATTCGAGATTTTTATGTATTTTCAAGATAGGCATCATGCCGGACAGCTGTTGTCAGCCAAATTAGAGAAATATAAAAATGACTCAAATGCAGTTGTAATAGGACTTCCAAGAGGCGGAGTTGTGACTGCTTTTGAGGTGGCTTCAAAACTTGGAAAACCTTTAGATATAGTGTATCCGAGAAAAATAGGAGCCCCATTTAATCCGGAGCTGGCAATTGGAGCAATCACAGAGTCGGGCGAGGGTTTACTTAACAAGGATATTGTGAAGCAATTAGGCATATCGCCAGATTATATAAAAAGGACAATTGAAAGAGAAAAGCAAGTGGCCCAACAAAGACTTAAAAACTATCGCAAAGATCATGAAAAAATTTCTCTAAAAAATAAAGATGTCATCATTGTTGATGACGGCCTTGCAACGGGGGCCACAATGAAAGCTGCTATAAAATCTGCCAAAGCTGAGGGCGCAGCCAAAATTATTGTGGCAGTGCCTGTTTCTCCGCCGGACACTTTTGAGGAAATTAAAGACATGGTCGATGAAATTGTTGTCATAATGACCCCCAGCAATTTTTCTGCTGTTGGCCAATTTTATGAAAATTTTTCTCAAACTGAGGACCAGGAAGTTGTTGAGCTTTTAGGAAAAAATAGAACAATTAAATATTAAAATTAAAATTAAATATTTTTAAGACGTAAACAATCTCTCCATTTCTTGACTTTATGAGATGGCTGTAATAAACTATTGCTTCATCGAATATTTTTTTAATTTTTTCTTGGGCGGTTCGAAATAGTGGGACCTAAAGTATACTCTGTTAGCGATCATGATATTGATCCAAATTTAGTCGATCCAGATGCACTAAATATTGTACATACGTTAAGAAAAGCCGGCTTTATAGCTTACATCGTTGGCGGAAGCGTTCGCGACCTGCTAGTCAAAAAAACTCCCAAAGATTTCGATATCTCCACATCTGCCCTTCCAGAGGAAATCAAAGATATTTTTAATCGGCGATGTATTCTTATAGGAAGAAGATTCCGTCTAGCGCATATCCGCTATGGCCATAAAATCTTTGAAGTATCCACTTTTCGAACAGGGGAAAACGAAGGCAGCGACCTCATTTTACAGGATAATACGTGGGGAACGCCCGAACAAGATGTCCTTCGCAGAGATTTTACTGTAAATGGATTATTCTATGATCCTGAGACCCATTCGATTATCGATTATGTAGGAGGCTGGGAAGATATCCATAAAAAACTGTTAAGGACTATAGGCAATCCGGAAATTCGATTTAAACAGGATCCTGTAAGAATGATCCGTTTGTTGAAGTTTAGAGCAAGATTTGGTTTTTCTATCGATCAGGCAGCTAAAAAAGCATTGATACATCATCGAAGTGAAATTCTAAAAAGTTCTCCAGCGCGTATTTTAGAAGAAATTTTGAGGATGCTGGAGTCTGGAGCGGCTGGACCATTTTTTAATCTTCTGTCTGAGTCTGGAATACTTGAGCTCCTTTACCCAGCCCTGGCAGAGTTTCTAAAGACGACTGATGGCAACGTGATACCCTATTATCTTGCAGGGGCAGATAAAATCAATCAAGGACTAGGCAAAAACCCATTAGAGCGTCCAGTGCTGGCAGCTTGTTTACTGTTTCCAATAGTGCAACAAGAAATAAAATCACAATTTTTGGATCGACAGAAAGTTCCCCATTTGGGAGAAATTATTATGGCGACAACATCAGCGATCAAGAAGTTTGAATTTGGCGCATTACCACGCTTTCCAAGAAGGATTTCTGCCATCATGATCGGATTGATCTCTAATCAATACCGCCTTACACCACTGACAAGCAAACGGCAGCACCACCCAAGAATATTAAGGCAGCGGGATTTTGCGGAGGCTTTGAAATTCTTAAAAATCCGAGCTTTAGTGGATAAAAATCTCATTGAAACCTATACGAACTGGAATAAGTTATATAAAGATCATACCCGAAAGCACCATAAACATCATCATCACCATCCTGCCCCAAACCATTCTCAAAATGAAAACCAGAGCTCTGTAGAACATGTCTCATAAATATTTAAAAGATGGATTGATGACAATTCAGGGACTAACGAAACTGGCAATCTATCATAAAGGCCCCAGCCTGGATTTAGGTCCAATGCCAACGGTCTTTTATTTTTCGCTAAGCGGTGACGAGAGTTTAGAGCTAGATCCTTATAATCAGCCTGCAGTCATACTAAATGATGGGAATATTCGCATCTTCTCATTCAGTTTGCCAGGGCATGGGATCGACATTCCCAATAACAAAGTGATGGGTCTTTGGGCAGATGAATTTTTGAAAAATGAACATTTTTTTTCGAACTTTATTGAAGAAGCAGCGGCCAATATTGATTACCTAATCAAGCAAAACTATATCGATGACCGTCATCTAGCCCTTGCAGGATTATCTAGAGGAGCATTCATAGCTTGTCATATAGCTGCCAAAGAAAAGCGCGTGGGTACGATTTTAGGGTTCGCTCCATTGACGGATTTATCAAGCCTTCATGAATTTGAAAATATCAAGCCGGAAAAACTTGAAAGACTGGCTTTGAGAAGCCTGGTGCATAGCCTAAGCCACAAACGAATAAGATTTTACGTTGGCAATCACGACACAAGGGTCGGAACAGATAAATGCTTTCATTTTATTAAAACCTTAGCTGAAAATGAATATGGCAAAAGAATTAGGCCAGCATTAGCCGAAATGGTAATATATCCGTCTATAGGACATAAGGGCCATGGCACACCCCCAGAGATTTTTGCTGAGGGTGCCGCCTGGTTGAAAAAACATTTATAAACGTGATATGAATCAAAATATTAATGGAATCCAGAATCCAGAATTCAGAATCCAGAATGTAGAATACAGAATGTGAATTTAAATAGTTTTCTTCCTATTCTGAATTCTGGATTCTGAATTCCCCAAATTTGGTTCAAAAAAAGATAAATCAAAAATAACTGGGTATAATAATGATCCTTTATTCCGTAGTAGTCCCCTTAATGAATGAGCAGGACAATATTTCTGAATTGATAGCAGAACTTGAACCCGTCATGAATAGTCTAGGAAAGCCTTGGGAGTTGATCTGCGTCGATGATGGTTCCACCGACAATACATTGGCGATCTTAAAAGATCTGTCCAAACAAAAAAAATATCTAAAGATTTTGTCTTTTAAGAGAAATTTTGGACAGTCCAGCGCCTTTGATGCAGGTTTTAAAAAAGCAAAAGGGCAGTTTGTCATTACATTGGACGGCGATCGGCAAAATGACCCGGCAGATATTCCAAAACTTATTAATATGATCCCTGAAAATGATCTTGTGTGCGGCCGCAGAATAAACCGCCGAGATCCGTGGTCGAAAAAAATAATTTCACTATTTGCCAATTTTATTCGCAGTAGAGCCTGCCAGGACGGTGTTCAGGATACTGGCTGCTCATTAAAAATATACCGAACAGAGTGTCTAAAAAACATAAAAATGTACCAAGGCATGCACCGATTTTTACCTGCCTTATTTTCTATTGAAGGTTATCGGATCAAAGAAGTCCCTGTCAACCATCGTGAGCGCATTAAAGGAAAAACAAAATACAACTTCTTTAACAGATCGTTCAATACAATTGCTGATATGTGGGCTGTACAATGGATGCGCAAGCGCCAACTTAAATATCAAATAGAGAAAACATATGAGTGAGAGTTTACGCGAACTTCTATACCCTCTTGGCTTTCTATCTTCTTTGGCATTTGGAGGCCGGTTTTTGCTTCAGTGGCTCACCAGTGAAATAGAAAGAAAAAGCACTGTGACAAAAGTTTTCTGGCAGCTTTCCCTTTTTGGAAATATTTTGCTTTTGGTCCATTCTTTGATCCAAAGCCAATTCCATGTAAGCCTGATCCAAGGCTGCAACGCAATTATCTCATGGCGTAATATCAACTTAATGGATGTAAAAGGGCGCCAGGTCTCTTTTAACTCAGTAATCTATCTGCTGGCAGGTACTGCAGCTTGTATTACGTTATTTTTCCTTATTCAAGGCTATTTTCTTGGCCAGTCATTTAATCATTGGTTCCGCCTACCTGTTTGGGATGGTGAAGCACCTGCAGAAGTAGGCTTTATTTGGCATTTGGTAGGAATTGTTGGCCTAATTCTTTTTTCAAGCCGCTTTTGGGTGCAATGGTGGTTAGCTGAAAAAGCCAAGACAAGCTATCTCGGAGAAGCTTTTTGGTGGTTAAGCTTAATTGGCGGAGGCCTCTCATTGCTATACTTCATTCGTATCGATGATCCCGTTAATATCATTGGCCCAGCATTCGGTCTGGTGCCCTATCTGCGCAATTTAATGCTTCTCAAAAAAAGCCAAAAACCTATTCCAGCCGGTAACTAGTAATGGAGAATCGTTCATCCATATTTCTGTTTGCTGGAGAACTTAGCGCGGACCTTCACGGCGGCAGGTTGATGAGGTGCTTAAAAAGTCATTGTCCGGAAGCTGTTTTTTTCGGTGTAGGCGGCCCTGAAATGCGAAAGCAAGGGATCGAAGCCTTCTTAGGAGTGGAAGATTTTTCCGTAATGGGCTTTACCGATGTCTTAAAATCATTTCCCAGGCTTTGGCGGCAATTCAGACAAGTGAAAAACCAGATTTTGAAACATCAGCCAGAAAAAGCCATCTTTATTGATTCGCCAAGTTTTAGCTTGCCTATGGCCAGAGCTCTAAGGAAGCGGGGGTACAAGGGCAAGATCATCCAATATATTAGCCCTACAGTATGGGCTTGGGGAAAGCACCGCATCCAGAAAATGGCTGAAACCCTCGATGTCCTGCTGACAATATACCCTTTTGAAGCAGAACATTTTTCTTCAAGCTCATTGAATGTAAAATATGTCGGTAATCCTCTTAAAGAAGCCATCAACGACCATAAGTACGATGTCAATTGGAAAAAACTTTTTGGCTTAAACCCTAACACAGACATTATTGCCCTATTTCCCGGCAGCCGAACAGCCGAAATAAAGAAAAATCTTCCTGTGCAGCTTGAGGCAGCTAAGCTTCTAAAGAAAGATCGAAAAGTTTCTTTAGCAATCTCATGCGCCTTGGAACATAATAGAGAGCTCATTCAAAATATTTTAGAAAAAAGCAATCTTAAACAAAATCAAGACCTGTTTTTTATTCCCAAAGCTTATACTTATGATTTAATGAAGGACAGCCGCAGCGCCATTGCCAAATCCGGAACTGTCACTTTAGAGTTAGCCTTACATCAATGTCCAACTGTAGTCATTTACAAAATGTCATGGCTTAATAAAATGATCGCTAAACATGCCTTGAAGATTAATCTTCCTCATTATTGCATTGTAAATATTCTCAAGGGCAATACAATCTTTCCTGAACTCATAACGGAAAACTATTCCCCTCAAAAGATATATAATGCTTTATGCGATCTCATTGAAGATGGCCCACTCCGCGATCAATGTCTCCAGGGTTGTTTGAGTATTAATGACCTCTTGCTTGAAAATAATGCCAGTGAACGTGCCGCAACAGCCATATTTGAGCTCTAAAATGCAATTCCTATTATATCCTATTGTTTATCTCATAAAGTTGCTTTTGCGCTTAATCCTCTGGAGCTGTCGAATTGAAATCAGCGGCCTCGAGAATTTGGTAGAGACTGCAGCCAGAGAAAGATGCATTCTCATGCTTTGGCACAATCGCTTGGCCATTATGGCAGAAATCTTAGCCAGATATGCTCCAGATTTGTTTTACTGTGCTTTTATAAGCAAAAGCCGAGATGGTGAATTGCTAGCTATCTTAGCTGAAAGCTACTCCAAAGGCAGAACATTACGAGTTCCCCACAACGCTAAGCATCAAGCTCTTAGCAAAATGATTTCTCAGCTCAAAAAAAATGAAGATGTCATGGTTGTTACACCGGATGGCCCAAAGGGACCTCGCTATCAAATTAAACCGGGCATTATTTTGGCTGCCAAGGAATCCGATGCTAAAATCATCCCCGTCAGCTGGTCGGCAAATAACTTTTTCCAACTTAAAACCTGGGATGGCTTTATGATCCCAAAACCCTTTTCCAAAATCCTAATCAGCTTTGGAAAACCCGAAAAAATCGAAAATACCGATTTTGAAGCAGAAACCAAACGACTCGAACAACATCTCATTTCAATTGATGAAGCTGCCAGCCGCACTATCGCCGGCAATCAATAAAGATTAATTTAGACACAGATTACACAGATTTCACAGATGATCACAGATAAATTCTTAAGGGAAAGTTTTTTTAATAAAAAATATCTGTGTCAATCTGTGATATCTGTGTCATCTGTGTCTAAATCTTCTTTGGTAAAAGAAGCTTGTTTTCTCCTGGTATAAAATCTTTTTTTGGAAATAATAGGACTTAGAACTAATCTTAAAATAGAGCGTCTTATGGCCAACTTTGTTTTTCGTTTATTAAACGTTGCATTCCTTGGAATTACCTTTTTAACCAATTGCCTCGGCAATGCTCAACAATTTCCAGATATTATTTCTTTTGGCGACAGCCTCACCGATGTGGGCAACGTCGCAGGCGTCACCGAACCAGGGGTCTCACCTCGAATTAACGGATATTACCTGGAAACCCACTTCTCAGATAATATTATATGGATCGAAACATTAGCCAATTATTTGGGTTTGCCCCCAAGAACCCCAGGCCGTGGCAGCAGCACAACCCTTCCACCTCAGCCGCTTGGGAACGATTGGGCTTGGGGAGGCTCAGAAGCCGCCTCTGGATCTGTTCAACCCCCTGGAGTCACTGAACCCATTCCAAATTTGCTCTCTGAGATCGAACAATATTTAGCTGTCAACACTCCTAACCCCTATACTCTTTATGCTATTTGGTCAGGGGCCGACAATCTTTTAATCGGCGGTAAATTTGGTCCGAAAGCTGCTAGAAGTGCAGTTCAGACTGTCATTGAAGCTATAACGATGCTAGAGCAAGCTGGAGCCCGCAACTTTCTGATCTTTAATATGCCCAAATTGGGCGATACTCCAAGCGCCCAAGCTGGCGGCAGAATTGATGAGGCTGCGGCTAATATCTATTCAATATCTTTTAACCTGGACATTAGACGCTCACTGAAAAAGCTGCAAAAAAGCTGTTCATTTAACGGCACGATTTATTTTGTCGATATCTTTACAGAATTAGTTCACGTCGTTAATGTCGTCAATGCCGGCGGCACTTATACCCCCAGGTTCTTCACTCCTGGCCCTCCAGTAGCTATTAGCAATGTTACTGGTGAAGCCCTCGATGTCTTTAATTCTACAGGACAATTCCCTACCAACTATTTGTTTTGGGACGATGTCCACCCGACCACTCAAGGGCATCAAGTTGTTGCTGGCTTAGTCTTAAGGGCCCTCAACTCAAGACATCATGGCTTCAAGAGGCATGATTAACATTACCCTTGCCCGAAAATAACCCCCGTGCCCGTGCCCTATCTTGATCTTAATCTTAATCTTGATCTTAATCTTAATCCTAATCACTATCTCGATCTTAATCTCAATCGAGAGCAAGAGGAAATAAGATCAAGATTAAGATTAAGATTAAGATCAAGATTAAGATTAAGCACGGGCACGCACACGCACAGGGGCACGAAAAACTTATTTTACAAAGTAACGTGCTTAATTTTAATGGCTTGACCGGTTGCAGAAGAGCCTGAAACACCCTCGCCTTCAGCTTTTTGAATTCTAATAAGCAAACTATTCAAAGGTTTCGGCGGGGAATCCTGAACGGGCGGCAAGTTGGGCCCTAGAGGTTTAGTGTCTCTTGGCTTGCTCCCTACAGACCTGGGGGATGGATTTGGCTTTATATCCATTTTTTTTATCGTTGGCGGACTTCCTACCGCTGTCCCCGTTGACAAAAGATGACTAGGAATATGCATAATGGGAATTTCAGGTGACGATATCACTACAGGTGATGATGATGTAGAAGAAGCAGGAGTAGTGTTGACAACATGAGGGACCGTATTGCCCAAAGCAAACGCTAAAGCCCCATTAGAATTCGCAGGCGCTGCCAACGCACGAGGAGTGCCTGAATGAGATGGCGGCGAACTGCCATCAGGCAATGGTAAACTGCTTTTAGAGGCTGAATGCGATCTTGAGGTAGAGTGTGAAGAAGGAGAACTAACTCTCAGGTGGTCTGGGCTGCTGATTCTTTCTTTTTTGAGATTCCCTTCAAGAAACGCGCGCCAGTTGTTAACTTCTTTAAAATAAGTATAAGCTTCTAGATCTGTCTTATGAATTAAAGCTACAAAAAAACCATCTTTAGGAAAAACATATCCATGGGCAGGAACAGCGCCTCTTCTATCGGTACTAAATCTAGTAATAGTTCGCTTAAGAAATGTGTTAAAAAATAGTGCTTTCTCTTTAATGGACTCCTGACTAATTGTGAGATTGCAAATAAGGTCTAGGGAATTGCCTAAAACTTCCTGCACTTGCTTACCTAAAAGACTAGAACAGTTTTTGGAAATAGCTAGAATTTTGTGATTACGTTCAAAAATAAGTGTAATGACCTCTGGTATGTCAAATTGTGGCAATGCAACTTTGCTCAATAAATCATTAAAGGTATGACCAAGCTCTCGGTTGGTAAATTCAAGCATGTAGTAGCAAATCTTTCCTAGTCTGGCGCTTTGTCCGCTTTTAAGCATCAAAATTGAATGATCAACTTTCTTAATTTGACTAGATCCTTCGGGCGCTGCTGAAGACTTAGATCGAGCTTCTTCTCGATAGTGAGCGGCTGGATTAGAGGAATGAGGAAGTTGTTGAACTGGTGTAATTTTTTCGGGACTGAAACATCCGCATAATGGCATACCTACCTCACAAAAAGATTTGAATAATAGATCCTTTTCCAGAGAATGACTAGACGCCTGATAAGCTCTAGCAATGCCAGCCTTATATAACCTAGGGTGTTAATGATATAGGTTGTCATGGCTTTGCCTGTAGCTTTGGCATCTACAGAATTTGTATTTTGCCTTAATGTCTTAAACATAAATATTTTAACATCTTTAGGCAACTTCTTTTGGTCGTCCTCAGAAACCTTGGACTGAAAGCCGAGCTTTCTATAAAGGCCCAAGGCTCTATGATTTTGGCTAAGAACATTAAGAGAAATGGCATGGGCTTTGGAAGCATCGATTGTCTTTATCCCTTCATCTGACAAACTATTGCCAATTCCCAACTTTGCAAACTCAACTTTCCTGGCCATCGCAAAGGTATGGAAAACCTTCCTGTTCTCCACATTCAGATTAAAACCCCACACAAACCCAACAATTTTCTGATTTTCATCTTTTGCTAAAATACATTTAGATTCCAGAGATGTGAGGAGTGGTTTTATAAAGCCCTCAGGCAAAAAAGTGCCGAAAGCCCACTCCTCGGCCTTTGCCATCTCACTTACTGCGTCTTCCACAGCTTGCTTGTCGTTTTTATTTAACTCTTGAAAAGTGATCTTCGGTAAAGCTTGGGCATCTATCACCTTAACAGCTATCGAGGTGTCGAATTTAGAGGGACCGATGCCGATTGTAATGACCTTTCGATTGTGAAGTTCACCTAAAACCTTCTTCCATTCTTGGCAAAGGGTATCTGTTGGTCCTCGTGAAAAAAGGCACTTTGAAATGGTTATAATTTTTTCATGGAGCCCAATAAGTCCGCTGGGAGAAAGAACTTTAATGACTTTATTTTTATAAGCGGTAAGCAATCCAGATAGACATTTGCTGACTATGCCTTTATCAGTAGCCAATAATGTGTTGTCACACAAAGTTTTAAAAGAATCAAAAAGAGTGGTCTGTACACTTGCCATAATAACCTTATGAAATTGAATAAATATAAAGCGAACTCTATCTAATAAGCAAGTGTATTCTAAATTTATTAAAAATATAATAAAAATAGCTCTGCAGGATAAATAAAGAAAAAACTTTTATCAGGATAAGGCAGGTAGTTAAAATGAAATTAAGAGTGCCTCTTATTCAGAGACACTCTTAAGAAGAAATTAATGACGTGAGCTAGCAAGTTCTGCGTCGCGAAGATGAGTAGAAACTTTGCTTGTCATTTTGAACATGTTAATTGGCTGTGAAGAACCAAAAACTTTAGCTAGTCTTTGATCTGGAATGATATTTCTTTTGTTTTGTGGGTCTTGCAGCTTGTGTTTTTTAATATAGTCCCAAAGTTTTTTCATTACTTCTGTTCTTGGCATTGGATGGTTTGTTCCCAATACAGCGCCGAGCTCTTCGCTAAAGCGAACAGGTTTCATGAATGCTGATTGCTTTTTGGATGAATTTTTTTCACTCATTGTCTTTTCTCCTTAATAGGTTGTTAAAGCATGATCTTGTCTGGTAATACCATAAATTACCAATTGCACTGCGAGGATTAGGCAAATAGAGCTTTTTGGCCTTGGCATCAAAATCTCAACAAGCAAATACCTAGTCATTGCACGAGTATAATGCTCACCTCAGGGATTCTTTTATCTCTGTTTCCAATTAATAGTCAAAGCAATTCCTTCGTCAAATTATAAATTTGATTTACCAGTATTACTTAAACAGTTGATAGTAAGCGCTTTAGATATTCTTTTCTCTCGAAACGAAAAATGTCGAAAAAGTGTTAAATTACAAGGAAATGTATTAAAAACAACGTTTTTCAACCGCCCCTTCTAATGCCTTGCAATAAAAATTAAACTCAGTAAATCTTAAGATATCATCTTAAAACATATATGCCTTTGGTACTAATGAATAATCTTAAAACACTCGATAATAAAATTGCCCATCTTGAAGCGCTTTTAGACTTTTTAAGCAAGAAGTCAGATCTCGAAGCAAAAATTAGCTACGTGAGCAATCTAAATGATGTTAAAGAATTTCTTTTGCGTGATAAAGTCCTCGCACAGTTTTTAAAGAAAAGCCCTCCGAACGAGACATTTGCAATTCTTTCCATCCTAGCAATAGGTCAAGGACCAGTTGTGTTCAGAGGCATCGATAAGATTGAGAATGCCGACGCATTGTTGCAAAACATGCTGCAACATTTAGTTGCGACGGAGAAATTTTATAACGAAATTGGCGGGATCATAGGCTATCACTTGACCGTCTTAAAATTGATTGAAGAAAAGAAAAATAGCACTTCAAAAATGCCCGAGGGTGTTCATTTCATGCACCCTGTAGGATTCAATATCGAGAAAGAGAACAATGAAGTCAGAAAATATACCCGCCAGGGAATTCATGCCCTTAAACTTTTAGCAGAACTCTATCCCGTTGGCGGTTCTGGCGATAGACTGCATTTCCATGATGAGTCAGGGTTGGCTTTACCTGTGGCGGCTCTCCCTTTTTGTGGAAAAACACTTCTGCAAGGCCTTATTGAAGACTTACAGGCTAAGGAGTATGTCTATTATAAAATCTTTGGCGAGCAGCTTGAGACGCCTATTGCAATGATGACTTCTCATGAAAAAGATAATCATATACATATCCAAGAGCTATGCGAGTCACATCAGTGGTTTGGGAGAAATCCTGACACAATCCGTTTCTTCACACAGCCATTGGTACCAGTGATCACAAATCAGGGCAATTGGGTTGTGGATTCACCTATGCATCTTTCTTTAAAGCCAGGAGGCCACGGTGTCATATGGAAGCAAGCTTTGGATCAAGGAATTTTCTCATGGCTAATAGAGGGCTGTCAAAGAAGGCAGGCTCTGATTAGGCAAATTAATAATCCTGTTGCAGGCATCGATTATGGCCTTCTAGCATTCGTTGGGATAGGGAGTCATGAAAAAAAAGTATTCGGATTTTCCTCATGCCCGCGCAAGATCAATACCGCCGAAGGCATGGACATATTGGTAGAAAATGTAGTTGCTGATGGAGTGAACTATACGATTTCAAATGTTGAATATACCGAATTTGAAAAATTCGGTATTAGAGATGCACCTGAAGATCTTAATAGTGAGATTTCAAAGTACCCTGCCAATACAAACATTTTGTTTGTTGATCTTGAAAAAATTCAACCCTATATAAAAAAATGCAGCGTCCCTGGAATGCTTATTAATATGAAAAATGAAGCAAAGACCATTAATGCAGAGGGCGTTGAAGAGATTCTTCCAGCTGGCCGTTTAGAATCTACTATGCAAAATATCTCTGATCAAATTGTTGATCACTTCCAAACCAAGTTAAATCCTGTCAAACCAGGTGATTTGAAGACATTTATTACATTCAATCAGAGAAACAAAACGCTTTCGGTGACCAAGAAAGCTAGAGAGCAAGGAAAAAGCCTTGTTGAAACACCTGAAGGATGCTTTCTCGAACTACAATCCAATTATTATCTTTTATTGGAACAACATTGTAAAATCACACTGCCGCAGAATGAACGCAGCAGTTCAAAAAATGGTCCTCAAGTCATTGTGAACTTACACCCTTCCATAGGGCCATTATATTCGATCATATCGCAAAAAATATCTGGGGGATTCATAGAGAAAAAATCTGAATTAAATCTTCAAATTTCTGAAATTGAAATGAAGAATATTGATTTAGAGGGCAGCCTGACCGTCATTGCTGACAATATCATGGGCAATAGAAATGAAAAAGGTCATCTTGTATATAGCCAAGAGACTGGAAAATGCACTTTAGCGTCAGTAAGAGTGAAAAATAAAGGCATTGCCGCAAATGATGAAAATGAGTATTTCTCTTTAAAATATGCCAAAGATGAAGAGATGAAAATAATTATTCATGGGAATGGAGAATTTTTTGCGGAAAATGTGACTTTCAATGGGCCGCAGCTGATTGAAGTGCCGGATGGTCATCGTATGACTGCCTTCATGAGAGGGCTCTCGGTCCATTTCCATGTTGAAAAAATCGCCGCCCCAACCTGGTATTGGAAATATTCGATCAACCAAAACGATGAGATCATTCTAAACAAAGAACACCCGGTCCTTGTGTAACTTCATTCTCTCTTTTTTTTAAAAGCGGCAGCATTCCTGAGAAACGTTGTTATTTTCTCGCTCTCACAAGTTGCTCATGTTAAGCATTTTACATAACTTAAAACACATATTGATTTTTCTCAACCGATCACGCTCACATTAGCCCGAAGGGCGACTCTTAGGATAGCCCAGGTCAAGTGCGAGCGCTTTAGCGCGAGACACGCAGGCCTGGGTAAAGATTAAGTTTGGAAATAAAGCCCCACAGGGGCGACTCAATCAAGAGAGCCGCCCCTGTGGGGGCTCTTTCTCAAAATGTTCCCTTACCTAGGCCTGCGTGTCTCGCGCTAACGCGCTCGCACTTGACCTAGGCTATCGAAAGAGCCGCCCTTCGGGCTAATGTGAAAATGCCGCTTTGATTTTTTTCACAAGCTAGCCGGTAATACGTTCTAAGCAGGTTGAGGTAAAAGCGGAGATTTCGCTGCACCCAGGCAGCCAATAGTCAACGCCGCACCTGCACCCATGAAGCACAGGATAGCAGCAGTGTAAAACGCAATTCTGGCTGCCAAAGTGTCTTGAGTTTTTTCCTTGGCTGCCGCGATGGATATGAAAGTTATTCCGGCTGCAAACGCCATTGTAGACCACCCGAATGGAGTCTTCAAGAATTCCCAAATTGCCTTTACAGCTGGGACTAAATAGTTATTAAAAAAGCTTTTTACAACTCTTCCTATCCAAATAGCAGCATCTTTAAATGCTGTTCCTGCTTTTGACCAGAAACCTGGATCTTGCGTGCCGCTTACTGTCTGTACTGTCATAAGACCTCCTTCCTATTAGGGCGGTATACTAGCAAATGATTCTTTCATCCTTCAAGTTATTTATTTAAGTACAAAGTTCAAAGTTCAAAGTGCAAAGTGAAGAAAGCCATTACTTTGCACTCTGAACTATGCACTTTGCACTTAAAGTGAACTAGGGACTGTATTTAACAAATCGTTCTTCAAAGGGACAGCCTTCGCAGCTGGCTTCAAAGTGGACGCAAAAATCTTTGTGCAATTGATAAGTTCCTTGTTCGATATTTGCATTTTTTAAAACGGAACCTTTTGAAGAATCTCCAAAAAAGCGATGTTTTAGGTATTTTGTTTTACCGGAATTAAGCATAGGAATGGATTCGAAAAAGGAATTGAAGGCACCCAGTTCCTCTGAGTGGCCTCTTGAAAGGATCCTTTCCAGAAGTAATGGCAGGGAAGTGTTTATAATTATTTGGTTTTTTAGATCTTGTCCGACAATAGCCATTTTTTTTCTTTGAGGTTCATTTTCAAAAGAAAAGTGATTCATCCAATAAGTGTCTTCATAATGAGGCAGCAAGGAGTGAAATTCTTTGCAAAGGTTCGACCAATCTTTTTTTTCTTTGCAGTATGGCCATGAAGATGACCAGCAGCTTTCTAATTTTTGAAAATAGAGCTTCAGATTTGCATCGGCAACTAATTGGGAAAGAAAAAAAAGTCTTCTGACAGGATTGTTTAAAGGCCTAATTTGATTCAATTTCAGATCGTATTTAGGAGTGTTATCTATAGAATTCGAAATCAATAATAGTCTTTGATAGTACTCTGAGGTTTCCCATTTTATCCTATAAGTTTCGTTAAAATATCCGCATGCTTTCAAACAGTAAGCAAAATTAAAATCGCTATCTTTTTTTTCCTTCTGTACTAGCAAAGCATAAAGATCTAAGAAAATTTCAGCGTTATTTTTATATCCTAAAGCCATCGCAATTCCTGCACCTAACAATAAGGATGCTTCAGGAATGTGTTCAGCTAGGTATTTTCTTTTTTGTTCCAAACGCCATAAGGCTGCTTTTTTGAAAAAGCCGGCAATTTTATCGGAGGGCAGGCTTTTAAAGATAGATTGCGAACACCTGCCGCTCCCTAGAAATTTTTTATAAGGATACAAGTCTAGGTCGACTAGCTTTAAAATTCTTGCTGGCGAAACTGTCAAACAGTTATCTAACGATGTTTGCAAAACAACTCTGCCGCATTTTGTCACAATAGCAATCGTTTCGTTTGGCTTCCATAAGGACACATGTAAAATCACATTGTCATAACGCTGGTCATCATGGTGGCCATGCTGCTTCCAACTCTCTGCATTCAAATGTATTTCCACATCGCCAAGGAATTCCCTGCTGCCAACTTTAATGTGAGCTTTTAAAAAATCAGGACCTGCATCGCCGTTCCAGATACCTGGAGAAATGACTTTTATGTTTTCTCCGGCAGTGGTCGTTAGGCCTTTAAAATATTTTTGTTCTAGCCAAATGGCTTGAATATGACGTTCTGTCAGAAAACGATATTGCTGAGTGAAATCGCAAACTTCTGTGGGAAGATTCTCAAGTAAATTTTGATAGCTATTGTTCATAAGCCTTCCATGTATTGGGAAGGCATCCTAAAAAAAATCTGTAGATTTATCAATAAAAATTTAAATTTAATGCCGTTTTTCTTGCGTTGACAATGCAGTCATTGACTGAGACGCCATAGAGGGCAGTCCCAAGACAAAAAATTGGACCAAGCCGTTGCAGCTCGCTTTCAATCAGCTTGATTTTATTTCGATGTCCAACAGGATATTGAGGAATAGCATTGACCAAGCGCTGAATATGGCATGCCTTTGGAGCTTTATCAATTTTCAAATGCTGAAAAATAGATTTCTTTACAACGTTGAAAATTTCTTCATCGTTATAAGATAATATATCAGGGCGATGTTCACCTCCAAGCATAACCGTCAATCTAGTTTCAGGTGTTTTATTGTTCTGTGAGGGGAAGACCTTAGATCCCCATATGCACCCTAGAATATTCTCTTTTTCTTTTGAAGGGACCAGGTAGCCGAAACCTTTTTGATCGATAACATTTTCCGAATACCCAATATTAACGGAAATCAATGAAGTGTATTTGATAGAATTTAGTTCTAAGGATAATTTTGGAGTTGTTTTTTGCACTATTTTTGCAAATGCGCTTGCTGATGCGGTGTTAAAAAAATAATCTGCTTCAATAGGTCCTTTATCTGTACCTGCAATGATCTGATTTTCTTGAATTTTCAGGTCATGTACTTTAGTTGAGAAGATGATCGACTTTCGGAAAAAGGATTCCAATTTTTTCGTTAAGGTGTCCATTCCATCTCTGAAGGAAAATAGACCGTGACGCTTTACATGGTTTACGAAATCAGTATGCTTTTCATCCGTTTTTTTTCCATAGATCATACCTTTCAACAAGCTGCCATGTTGTTTTTCATATTCAAACAATTTAGAAAAACAAGAAGCCATGGATAAATTTTTTATATTTCCCGCGTATATCCCTGAAACTAAGGGGTCGATAAGCCTTTCGGTCAGCTCTTGATTAAACCTTCGGCAAAAGAAATCGTAAATACTTTCATCTTCCAATGTGGCAACAGGTTTGGATAGTTCTTTCAATAAGGCCCAAGAAAGCCCTTTTGTCACAGGCGAAAATAGTAGAGAAAATAGATTGCCGGGGACTTGATGAAGATGTTTGTCGAAATACAAATATCTTTTCTTAGCTGAAGAATCAGCGCAAACGACTTCATTTGTTAAATTCAGTTCCTCAATGAGTTGCAGGGTGTCTAAGCCGGTTCCAGATGCCCGGCAGCTATGAGGTCCCAGCTCAAAAAGAAAACCATCTTTTCGAATGGATTTGATCCAACCCCCAGAAATATCTTTTTCTTCAATGATGGTGATTTTAATTGCGTCGGCAAATTTCTTATTCAAATACCAAGCCAAAGACAAGCCGCTGATCCCCGCTCCGAGTATAATTACGTGCTTTTTCATTGTAAGTTCCGAGTCCACAATTCCGTGTGCCGAGTGCGAAGACTCAGTGAATTTTATTAAAGAATAAAAATCAACCACAGAGACACAGTCCAATCTTAATCTTAATCTTAATCTTAATCTTGATCTTAATCTCTTTCTTGATCTCGATTTAGATTAAGATTAAGATCAAGATTAAGATTAAGATTGGACTGTGTCTCGTTGAGTCTTCGCTATACCTGACTCTTAATGAAGTCGACCAGTGTCCTCACTGACTCTACGGGTGTATCAGGATGAATGCCATGGCCTAAGTTGAAGATATAGCCTGGATCATTCCTCATAGAGTTTATTAACGATCCCGCTTCTTTGCAGATGACCTTGCTATCGGCATACAAAACATCCGGATCCATATTCCCTTGCAAGGCAATGCCGGACGGCACCTTGCTTCGTATCTCAGCCAGATTGCCATTCCAATCGATACTAATTCCTGCGGGCTGCAGCTCGGCCAATTGATTGGCAAAAACTGAGGATCCCCGGCAATAGAGAATCACAGGGATTTGTGTCTCCTTAATGCCTTCCATCAATTTTTGCAGATAGTGCAGTGAAAACTCCCTGAAATGATTGTGTCCCAAAAAATGCGCCCAGGAATCAAAAATTTGAATGGCGTCCACTCCAGCCTTTATCTGCATTTTTAAATAATCAATCGTGCAACAAGAAATCTTATTCAAAAGATCATGAAATGAATTTGAATTCCTTAACATCCATTGTTTGGTTTTTTTCAAGTCGCGACTGCTGCCGCCTTCAATCATGTAACTTGCTACTGTGAAGGGAGCTCCGCAAAATCCTAACAAAGGGACCTTCAACTGGGGCTTTATCAATCGAATCGCCGAGGAAACATAAGAGAGGGATTCTTCAATCTTAGGCATTTTCAACTGAGAAATATCATTTATATGGACTAGGGGTTTTTCGATTATCGGACCCTTCCCTTCCTCGAATCTTAAACCGACCCCTAAAGCTTCGGGAATAACCAGGATATCGGAAAATAGGATTGCCGCATCAAATCCAAATTCATGGATGGGCATGAGAGTGATTTCAGTGCAGAGTTCCGGCTTGTGGCACATTTCTATAAATGAATACTTAGCTCTTAAAGCTCGGTATTCTGGCATGTAGCGTCCTGCTTGCCGCATGATCCAAATAGGAGGCCGGCCAGAATTCTTGCAGTTTAAAGCATCTAGAATCTTTTTATTCATATGAGTAAACTACCAGTCATGTCATAAAAAATCTAGAGTTAGAAACCCAACTTGCAACCTTTGATAGCTCAGATTCGAATTCTTTTCCTCTAGGAGCTGGCAAAAATAAGTAAGCCATATTAAAAAATATGGCTTACTTATTTTCAGAGCTTCGTGCCAGCTCCTAGAGAGAAAATAATTTCGAATATGAACTATCATAGGTCGCAAGCTGGGTTTAGAATGTTGGCTTGAAACTTGCATATTCAAATTTTGAGGTAAATTAGGATGTATGGTAAAATAAAAGTGTCCAAGCCCCTACTTATGTGGTCCATAAGAACCATAACCTAATTGCTATCCTTTCTCTCTGTTTAAGTGTGATTACGTCCTGATAAAAGGCTTTTCCTTAAGGAGATTATAAAAACTCTTTTATATTTTACAAAAAAAGGGTAGCAATCTAAATTCTGCATTAGATGCAAAAGAGAGTGTGACATATGTTTGACAAATTTACGAATCGCGCAAAACAGGTAATTAAGTTAGCAAAGCGTGAGGCTCAAAGGCTTAACCACAATTATTTGGGCACTGAGCACGTTCTGCTAGGACTCTTAAAGCTCGGACAAGGCGTCGCAGTCAATGTGCTGCGTAATCTGAATATTGATTTTGATACTGTAAGAAGCGAGGTCGAAAAATTAGTCGGCTATGGGCCAGAAATCCAAGTTTATGGCGACCCTGCCCTGACGGGAAAAGTGAAGAAAGTATTCGAATACGCCAATGAAGAAGCCGCTAATCTAAATCACAATTATGTCGGAACAGAACACTTGCTCCTTGGCCTGTTGAGGCAGACCGACGGCGTAGCTGCACAAGTATTGGAAAATTTAAATGTCAATCTCAAGGAAGTTCGTAAAGAAGTCCTCAAAGAGCTTGAAACATTCAATCTGCAGCTTCCTCCTATTGGCGGCCCATCGGCACCATCCCAAGGGCCAGCTGCTTCCAGTTCTTCCCAGCAAAAACCGTTCGAAAAAAGCTCTGCCGGCAATAACAACGACAAGATGCCTGCTCTGAAAGCCTACGGCCATGATTTAACGGAAATGTGCCGCGAAGGCAAAATGGACCCTGTCATCGGCCGCAAAGAAGAAGTCGAGCGTTTGATACTGATCCTCTGCCGCCGTAGAAAAAACAACCCTGTGCTAGTCGGTGAAGCAGGTGTTGGTAAAACTGCCATCGTAGAAGGCCTTGCTCAAGCTATCGTCAAAGGTGAAGTGCCTGACATCCTCCGTAAGAAGAAATTGATCACTCTAGACCTGCCGTTAATGATTGCGGGTACAAAATACCGCGGTCAGTTTGAAGAGCGCATTAAAGCTGTCATGGACGAGATCAAGAAGAACGGCAACGTCCTTCTGTTTATTGACGAGCTGCATACAATTGTGGGCGCTGGCGCTGCTGAAGGTGCCATAGACGCCTCCAACATCCTGAAGCCGGCACTCTCAAGAGGTGAAATCCAATGTATCGGCGCCACCACGATTGACGAGTATCGAAAGCATATTGAAAAAGATGCTGCATTGGAACGACGCTTCCAAAAAATCTTAATTTCTCCTCCAAGCATTGAAGAGACTATCGAAATATTGAACGGCCTTAAGCTGAAATACGAGGAGCACCACCGCTGCATCTATACTCCGCAGGCCTTGACAGCGGCTGTTATATTATCTGACCGTTATGTTTCCGGCCGCTTTCTTCCCGATAAGGCTATTGATGTCATCGACGTTGCTGGCGCTAAAATGCGCATCTCGATGATGAACCAGCCTCAAGATATCAGTAAATATGAATCTGAGATCGAGGAAGTAAGGATCGCAAAAGAAGAAGCTATCGGCAAGCAAGAGTATGAAAAAGCTGCCAAGCTTCGCGACAAAGAAAAAACCTTGCGCGAGCATTTGCAAACAATGCGCACCGAATGGGAAGTCAACAAAGAAGAACATGAAGTGATCGTTGAAGATGAAGATGTGGCTTCTGTCATCGCTAAAGAAACAGGCATCCCATTAAACCGACTTACTGAAGGGGAAACTCAGAAGGTTTTAAAAATGGAGGAAATCCTCCGTGGTAGCATTATCGGCCAGGAAGATGCTGTTAAAACTGTCTGTCGGGCTATCCGCCGCAGCAGAGCGGACATCAAAGACCCCAACCGCCCAATTGGCGCATTCATGTTCCTCGGGCCTACAGGCGTAGGTAAGACACTGTTGGCCAAATTGCTGGCTATCCACCTCTTTGGCGGTGAAGATGCCCTCATTCAGGTCGATATGTCCGAGTACATGGAGAAATTTGCCGTCAGCAGGATGACGGGTTCTCCTCCAGGATACGTCGGTCACGAAGAGGGCGGTCAGTTGACCGAGCAGGTTCGTCAAAGGCCATATTCTGTGGTCTTGTTCGACGAAATTGAAAAAGCTCACCCTGACGTCATGGACATCCTGCTGCAAATCTTAGAGGAAGGCCGCCTGACGGACTCATTCGGACGAAAAATCGACTTCCGAAACACGATTGTGGTGATGACCTCCAACGTGGGCGCTGACTTGATCAAAAAAAGTACTGAAGTTGGCTTTGGAGCCGTCGAGGGATCATTAGACTACGACCACATCAAAGATAAGGTCCTACAAGCAGTTAAAAAGCAATTTAAACCCGAGTTTTTGAACCGCTTGAACGATATCATCGTCTTCCATCCATTGACTCGCGAACACCTGCTTAAAGTGATCGAACTGGAAATCCAAAAAATGCAAAACCGCTTGAATGCTCGAGAAATCTACATCTCGTTAGATGATTCAGCTAAAAACTTCTTAGTGGATAAAGGATTCCAACCCGAAATGGGCGCTCGTCCCTTAAGAAGAACTATCGAACAGTATCTTGAAGATCCGCTCTCGGAAAAGGTACTTATGAACCCAAATGAAGGGCGTCGAAGTCTTGTTACTGTGGAAGGCGATCATTTGCAAATTATTGATAATGAGATCTTCCCGTTGAAAAAAGATACCCTAAAAGCACTCAAAAGATAAATTCGTTTATTATTCTCATAAAAAAGCCGGCATTTGCCGGCTTTTTGAATCCAGAATCCAGAATCCAGAATCCGGAATTCAGAATTGGAATAATGAATTTTCATAATTTATCTTCTGTATTCCATATTCTGAATTCTGAATTCTGGATTCTGAATTCTATTTTTTCCTTTCTTAATCAAATATTAAAAATAGATTAATTGAATTTTAACAATTTTTCCTGTATTATATTAGAAAAATCAAATAGATATAGATTAATACAGGATTTTATGAAAAAAACCGCTTCAACAATAATATTATCTTTAGTTACTTTTTTTTGTTATGCCGCTGATTCCGACGAGTTGCGGAAATCAAAGATGCTTAGCGATCTCGATATCATAAAGAATTCCTTTGAAGTGAAGTATGCACCTAGTGAGTGGAAACGAACTTACGCCCAGTGGGACCTCAATACCCAGATAGAAAATGCAAAATCCCAAATTTTATCAACACCAAAGATCACTGTTAAAGACTATCAAAAAATCCTACGGACTTTTTTTAATTCAACTAGAGATTATCACGTAGCGATCAATTTTTATTCCACATCAGCTGCTTTTCTTCCTTTCAGAATCAAAAGCGCTGCGGGCAGATATTTTATCATTTCTGTCGACCATAAGAGCACTGACGTTCCGATCGCTAAAGGGGATGAACTTTTAGAATTTAACGGAAGACCTATTCAAGCAGTGATGGACGATCTTAAAAAGCTCGAGCAAGGCAATCCTGAGTCATTGACCGATCAGGCCAAAGCAGAAATTCTACTGACAGAAAGAATAGGAGCACATGGCAATGATGTTCCCTCAGGTGAAGTCTCTATCGCCGTCAAGCATCAAGGCAGTAAGAAGAAATCAACGTACAAACTAGAATGGATGACTGTTGATGAAGAAATCAAAAATGACAAGGTCTATAAAGGATTCACTGCCGCTGCTGTGAAAATGGCCGCAAATATACCAAGAGATGATAAAAGCTTCCTCAAGCATCCTTTTCTGCACAAAAGTATGAGAGCAGGCTTCTACAAACCAGTAAAAGATGCTGTCAAAAAATATGAAATGGCCCAGACGCGTGATCCTGATGATGATTTTTTTGTCGATCCGTTGGGAAGCAAGAAAAGCTTCATACCATACCTAGGACAATTACTTTGGCAAAATCCGGATCAATCTAATTTTCATGCCTACATCTATATGTCGCCTGGCCAGAAAAGAATTGGCTATATAAGAATCTCAGATTATGAGGGCGGCGCCGCAGGGGCCGCAAACGCAGCTCAAGAATTTGCCGAATTGATTGCTAAGTTCCAAAGAGATACCGATGCTCTGGTCATCGATCAAATATATAATCCAGGCGGCGAAGTATTCTATATGTACGCTCTAGCGTCCATGCTCACCAATAAACCTTTCGACCTTCCAACACACAGAGAAACAATCACTCAGGAAGATGTCCTCTATGCCCTAAATAATTTGAAAAATTTTAAGAAATTTCGCGCTGCAAAAAAACAGGATGAAAATATTTCCGGCTATCCGATCACCCCGGAACTTGTTGAATCAATCTCCAGCCACCTGACTTTTGTCATTGATGAATGGAACGCCGGCCGGACTTTCACTAATCCCGGATACCTTTACGGCATTCAAAAACTCCAGCCTCACCAAAGGGTCAATTTCACTAAACCGCTGCTTATTTTGGTCAACGAAATGGCTTTTTCTTGCGGAGACTTCCTCCCAGCAATTTTGCAAGACAACAAAAGAGCCACCATATTCGGCACCCAGACTGCCGGAGCCGGCGGCTATGTGATCGAACAAACCCATCCAAATTTGTTTGGGATACAAGAATATACTTTCACTGCTTCTGTGGCTGAACGCCTGGATAAAAAGCCTATCGAAAATTTGGGCGTTACCCCTGACATCATCTACAACCTCACTACAGACGACTTGCAGAACAACTATGTCGGCTACATGAACGCGGTGAACTCCGCTGTTGACGGTCTGTTCAAAAAGAAATAATTAAAAAATTAGACACAGATGACACAGATTTCACAGATAAGCACAGATTTTTAATATTAATTTATCTGTGTTTATCTGTGAAATCTGTGTCATCTGTGTCTAAAAAATCTTTAATCGGACTTGATCTGCATTTCCCAGTTCTTAATGAATTCCAAAAGCTCTTCTTTATTCGGCTTTTTCTTCAGAAATTCACGATTGGCTGGTTGGTTGCTTAAATGAGCAATCTTGGCTAACAAATGCAAGTGACGCTTGTCGTCGCAAGCAAATAAGAAAAACATTGTGTGCACTGGCTGTCCGTCCATAGCCCCATAAGCAAGCGGCTTCTTCGGAAAAACTACCGTGACAATATCATGTTGAGAGCTTAGCAAGAAGTCTCTTGTGTGAGGTATGCCAATGCCATTATTTAATGCCGTCGGCTGAAGCTTCTCACGGTCCAGCAATAAATCAGCTATAATTTCTGAATCTAAATTAAGATCAGAGGCTATCGATCTCATTGTCGATCGGATCACCTCATCCTTAGTATCGCCTGGCTGATTAACTAATACTCCCCCTTTATGGATTGCCCTATACAAGCTAAATTGCTTGTTGCCTGCCGGCTCAATGGCATGTCCTTCAAAAAGCGTAGTCTCCGAACCTTTGCCATGCTTTCTGTTCATCACCCAGTCTTCAATCTCAGTGCGGCTAAACCGATATTGGTTGTTAATTCTATAGGCCGGTATTTTTCCCTCCGCTAGCCATCTGCGGATCGTTGTCTCCGATACTTTTAGTAGATCGACAACATCTTTAATTTTTAAATCCATGTTTTTTTCCTTAAAATACGCTAAAAAGTTCTACAATGGCTTCTGGCAAAGTCAACGACAATATTTTTTTCCGCTTTTCCTCATCTTTTAATGCCATCGTCAAACTTGAAAGAATTTGTAAATATTCTGTCTGCTTATCATCCGGCCCGCCAATCATAAAAATAATTCGTACCGGAGCATGGTCCAAAGCATGCCAGTCCACACCCTTTCTCAATATTCCTATAGTGATAAAAAAATCATCATAGTCAGCAAGCTTGGCATGCGGTATAGCTATTCCCATCCCTATCCCCGTTGACACAATTTTCTCCCGATCCATAATCGCCGCATAAAATGCCTGGCGATCTTCAATCTTACCTAAATGATAAAGCTGATCGATCATCTCATGCAACGCATCATCCCGATTAGCTGCATGCAAGAAAACAACAAGCTTAGGATCGAAATATTTAAAGATTTTTATCATAGGCTAGTTAAGTCCAGTATGGCCGAATCCCCCGGCATTGCGCGTGGTTTGCGCCAATTCATTTTCTAATGCAAAATTTGCTCGTATCACCGGAGCCAACACCAATTGTGCTATCCTCATATTTGGCTCAATGATAAATGGATTTTTTCCGTGATTGATCAAAATAACCCCGAGCTCGCCGCGATAGTCAGCATCAATAGTGCCGGGCGTATTTAATACTGTCACTTGATTCTTCAAAGCCAGCCCGCTTCTTGGCCTCACTTGTATCTCATAGCCCGCCGGAATAGCAAAACGCAGTCCAGTCGGTATCAACATTGAACTGCCTGGCTCCAATACGATTTTCTCTTTTATAAATGCCCTTACATCCGCTCCTGAAGATCCACCCGATGCATAAGATGGCAGCTGGACTCCCTCCTCCGCAGTTGTAGGCAACTCTATATCAATCTCATGTTCGCTCATCTCATCTACCTTGTTACGTCTCGTTGTTTGTCAAAAAAAATAATAGCTCTGCAAGCTTATCTTTTAACTCCCTTCGGTTTACGATGCAATCAATCATTCCATGTTTTAAAAGAAATTCCGATTTTTGTGCATCCGGCGGAAGCTGCCTTCCTATTGTTTGTTCGATGACACGCGGGCCAGCAAAGCAAATCAAAGCATTCGGCTCAGCAATGATAATGTCGCCCAAAGATGCAAACGATGCTGTCACCCCTCCAGTGGTAGGATTTGTCAAAACTGATATATAAGGTACCTTCGCTTCACTTAGCTTGGCTAACGCAGCAGAAGTCTTTGCCATCTGCATTAAAGATAAAATAGATTCCTGCATTCTGGCCCCGCCTGATGTAGATACAATAATTAATGGCAGCCTCTTGCTTAACGCATGTTCAATGATCCTTGTGAGCCTTTCACCAACCACCGAACCCATCGAACCGCCCATAAAATTAAAATCTAAAATTCCTATAGCAACTGGATAGCTTCCTATTTGGCATGTTCCAACAATGACTGCCTCATTACGCCCTGACTTTTCTTTGGCTTTTGCCAACCGCTGCGGATACGCCTCTGTATCAATAAACTGCAGCTCATCCACTGCCTGCAAATCACTATATAATTCTTCAAAAGTCTCTTCATCGCAAAGACTCGTTATCCTCTCATCCGCTGATAAACGATAATGATAGTCGCATTTAGGACAGCAATTAAAGTTCTGCTGCAACTCATTAGCATGGATCAACTCATTGCAATGCGTGCACTTCAACCAACCGCTAAACCCATCTTTTTTCGTTGTTTGAACTTTAATTTTCGGTTTATCTCTTGAAAATAACCTCATCTAAGCCTCTGATTTTCTATAAATTATGTATTATTGTATCATATTTAGTTCAAAGTTCAAAGTGCAAAGTGCATAGTAAGTTCAAAGTTCAAAGTACATAGTTCAAAGTTTATTTATTACAGTCGCTGTACTATGCACTTACTTTGCACTTTGAACTTTGCACTTTGCACTAAGAACTAAGCACTTTGCACTAAGAATTAAGCGCTTGCGCTTAATGCGCAGCATTAAATCGCTCTGCCACATTCTTCCAATTGATAATGTTCCAGATCGCTTTAACATAGTCAGCACGAACATTTTTGTACTGAAGATAATAGGCATGCTCCCATACATCAATTCCTAGTAAAGGGACCAAACCTTTAGTGCTCAACGGATCCTGATTATCACATGTCGCTAACTCTAAACGATTAAGAGCCTTATTATAGCCCAGCCAGCCCCATCCTGATCCCTGAATTGCTACCGATTTGGCGCTCAATTGCTCAATAAGTTTGTCAAGGCCGCCAAACTCTTTATTTATAGCTGCTGCCAAAGCGCCTTCCGGAGCTTGGCCGCCGCCCTTGCTTTTTGGAGCCAAATTCGTCCAAAAAATGCTATGATTGACGTTGCCGCCGCCGTTAAATTTGATGGCACTTTGCACTGCTACCAGAGCAGCTAAATCGTTTTTATTTTCCAAATCTGCAAATTGGTCCAAAGCCTTATTTAAATTGTCGACATAGGCTTTATGGTGCTTGTTATAATGTAGATTCATAATTTCAGCACTGATGACGGGCTCAAGTTCGTTTAAATCGTATGGCAAAGTTGGCAGTTGATATTTTGATGGCATAAATGCTCCCTGGTTAATAAATGATTGCACTAATGCACTATACTACATTTTAGACGATGCTCTGCAAGCACAAAATGAACAATTAGAAAGATTGTTTCATTGCAATAGAGAAATTGCAAATTAATGAATTTTTAAGAAAAAAGGATTTCAATTTTTATGAAATTTAGCGAAAAGTATTGAAGATCAAATGGTTAAGTAAAAATTTGAAATTGAAAAATTGCCGGAAGAAATAGAAAAATGCCCTCAGAATATAATATGAGTTATGTGCATTTTTAATTTTTTGAGATGAGTCTTTTAGAAAATTAAAAAACAATAGCAGAATTTTTTATTCATTTTTACATCAATTATCCTCTATTTATTAATATAAAAATGGCAAAAAATTACCCTCAGAGAATGCAAAAAAAAGCCTTAGAAAGATATCGAGAAGGCATTTTTTGAAATCATGCCAAATTTATAAATAAACCGTTTTAACCTTTGCATTTCATGGACTTAAGAAAAAAAATAAAAATTTTGATGAAGAAAATTTTTCTTCATGCTAAGGTGAGACCGTTGAACCCATAAACCAAGGAAACCTTATTATGGCTTATTCTCTTAGAAAAGTGTTGTCTTCCCTGACAGCTACTCTGCTGGCCATTTCTGGCATCGCGAGCGCTTTTGATGGCGGACATACTTACGAATCTTACGGCAATCCATGCTCACCTTGCGCACCTGTTTGCAACCCATGCGGAAATGACTGCGGCGATTTTTTTGTCGATGTTGATGTTCTTTATTGGAAAGCATGTGAAGGTGGACTTACATATGGTTCAGAAACAGAATTCAATGAACTAATCACAGCGACAACATTCGCTACATATGAAACAAAGAAGAAAAATCCACACTTCCGTTGGGACGTAGGCGTCCGCGTTGGCTTGGGCTATCACTTTGCTTGCGAATGCTATGATGCAGCTATCTACTGGACACACTTTGATACAGATGCTCACGGTCACCACGATGAATTCGTCGATGGCGGCCACTGGTTCACACCATCTTGGGGCGGCGTAACTCCTCTCCTCGGCGGCACCTCAGAAGGCACTTTCGGTGTTGAAAGAGCATCCGCTCACTGGAAACTCCGTTTGAACTTGATCGACTTAGAGATCGGACGCGAATTCTGCGTCAATTCTTGCTTGTCATTAAGACCATTCATCGGTGTTCGCGGCGCAATTATCGACCAGCGTTATGACTTAGAATACATTGCTGTTGATGAATCAGAAACTCTTCCATCCCCAATCGACCGCTTCCGTTTGAAGTCTAACTTCGAAGGCGCTGGTATCCGTTGCGGTTTGGATACAGCATATAACCTCGGTTGCGGCGTGTCCCTCTACGGCGACTTAGCTGGTTCTTTACTCTGGGGCGAATCAGAAGTGAAAACTCAAGAAGAGTATGAAGCAACACCTGCTCCAACATCCTCTTTCACAGAAATGCACCAAAAAGATCGCGATTGCGGCAGCCGTGCTATCACAGATGCAGCTATCGGCTTACGCTGGCAACAATGCTGCTGCAACAAAGTAATCACACTTGAAGTAGGTTGGGAACACCATTTCTTCTTCAACAATAACAACTTTGAGAAGTTCACAAACTTCGGCAGCACAGAAAATGCAGCTACAGACAGATTCCCTCAGGATATCCATGGCGACTTGTCTGTACAAGGGTTCGTATTCTCAGCTAAATTAGAGTTCTAATTGAGTGAGAAAATAGAAAATGAAGGGGCTTAACGGCCCCTTTTGATGCCAAACGATGAATGCCGTTGACAATTTGGTCTTCATCGGAATTCATCATTTTGCATTAATAAACCATAAACAAAGGAAACTTTATGGCGTATTCTTTTAAAAAAGTGCTTATGGCAGTGGCGGCCTCTTTTGTCACAGTCACAAGCCTAGCCAGCGCTTTCGGCGGCGGCTATAACTATGGAGGTCCTGTATACGGCGGTCCTGCAGGAGGTCCAGTATACGACGGCAACAACGGTTGCTGTCCTCAGACATGCAATCCATGCGGCAAAGACTGCGGCGATTTCTTCGTCGATGTCGATGTTCTTTATTGGAAAGCCTGCGAAGGTGGCTTAACATATGGCTCAGAAACAGAATTTAATGAGCTCATTACAGCTACAACATTCGCTACATATGAAACAAAGAAGAAAAACCCACACTTCCGTTGGGACGTAGGCGTTCGCGTTGGCTTGGGCTATCACTTTGCTTGCGAATGCTATGATGCAGCTATCTACTGGACACATTTTGATACAGATGCTCACGGTCACCATGATGAATTCGTCGATGGCGGCAACTGGTTCACACCAGCTTGGGGCGGTGTAACACCTCTCCTCGGCGGAACAACAGAAGGCACATTCGGTGTTGAAAGAGCATCTGCTCACTGGAAACTCCGTTTGAACTTGATCGACTTAGAAGTAGGTCGTGAATTCTGCGTTAATTCTTGCTTGTCATTAAGACCATTCATTGGTGTTCGTGGCGCAATTATCGACCAGCGTTATGACTTAGAATATATCGCTATTGATGTTGATCCAACACTTCCATCCCCAATCGACCGTCTCCGTTTGAAGTCTAACTTCGAAGGCGCTGGTATCCGTTGCGGTTTGGACACTGTATATAACCTCGGTTGCGGCTTGTCCCTCTTCGGCGACTTAGCTGGCTCCTTAATCTGGGGCGAATCAGAAGTAAAAACACAAGAAGAGTATGAAGCAACACCTGCTCCAACATCTTCTTTCACAGATGTACACCAGAAAGATCGCGATTGCGGCAGCCGTGCTATCACAGATGCAGCAATTGGCGTTCGTTGGCAGCAATGCTGCTGCAACAAGTTGATCACACTTGAAGTAGGTTGGGAACACCATTTCTTCTTCAACAACAACAACTTTGAGAAGTTCACAAACTTCGGCAGCGGTGAAAATGCAGCTACAGACAGATTCCCTCAAGATATCCATGGCGACTTGTCTGTTCAAGGCTTTGTATTCTCAGCTAAATTAGAATTCTAAGAATTCTAGAAAGCCAATTTCGAATTATAAGGGGCCCCCCTAAAGGGCCCCTTTTTCTTTAAATTTCCCCATTTTTTCCTAACGCGGATAAGCTCCTCATAACCCTTGCCCATGCCCGATCCAATCTTAATCTTAATCTTAATCTTAATCTTGATCTTAATCTCTTTCTTTTTCTCGATCTAGATTAAGATCAAGATTAAGATTAAGATTAAGATTAAGATTAAGATCAAGATTAAGATCAAGATTAAGATTAAGATCAAGATTAAGATTAAGATTAGGAGTCGCCCTTACGGGCTAATGTGAATGTAATCGATAACTTAACATGAGCCACCTGTCGGGACGGGAAAATAACGAGTTACTCAGGAGTGCGGTGCTTCGCACCGCTTTGTTTGTCTCTTAAAACTTAAGTCGCTGTCGTTTAGTCGTTAAGGTCGTTAATGTCCTTATGGTCGTTAAGGTCGTTTGGTCGTTAAGGTCTTTTGTCCTTTGTATTTTCACTGCAATAGGATTATCAATAACAAATTTCTTTACTATATAAAACAAAGTATAGCAAAATAGTAAAAAAATAATAATAACTAGACAAGTTAAATCTTTAATATTATAATAAAATAATAGCTATCTAACTAGGAGGTTTTTATGAGCATTAACTTTAAACCATTTGACCCAAACACTGCTGCTTCACAAAATACTGCTCTGTCTTCTACTCCTGCGGCACAAGCTGACACAAAGCAATTACCTGATTTCCTAAAATTAATTGCAGCGAAAAAAGACCCGGTTAATTCCGAGGAACTTCGTATGATAAGGAACTGGGATACGAAGAACATCACAAATGATGAAAAAGGAAAATTATGGAGTGTAGTTGCTCAGAACCTTCATATTCAACCAGCTTCGAAAGTTTCAGCAAAAGAACAGGTGCACAATCATTATAAAATGTTAAATGCCGATCTATTAAATGTGATAGGTGATGAGGATTTCCAAAAGGGTCTTGCCGCCATGGATCCTTTGGAAGCTAACCAACGCATTCAAGAGCATATTAAAAATATTACAAGAGGACCTAATTGGCCGAAATCTTTTGGGGATGGTCTAAGACAAGAAATAGTGAATGCTTATCACCTTGAATCGGGTAGTGCTTATGGAATAAATAGAACACTGAGTTCCTATCAAGCTACTCTTTCCGTTATTCTTAATAATATTTCAAATTGGAATCATTTTTTTAGTGAAAATTTTTTTAGTGATAGGATTTATCATTGTTTTTGTGGTTCCGTACTAAAAGACATTCAAAAAATAGTTGGAGAACAATTAATAAAAAACCCTCCAACAATAAGTAAAGAAAATCAAAAACAATTAGTAATGTTTTTATTTGGTACTTTTATGTTCTCCTGGCGGGGTGAGAATATCACTGAGAATTTAAAAAATTTCTCAAGAATATCACCACCCACCGAAAATCTATCTGTTGAAGGGGCTCCTTTTTTTGATAATGTAGTCGCTAATCTTTTTATTAATGATAAGGACTTAAAGGAATTTTATTTATTACTAGCCAAATTTGACAAATTACCTAATAAGAACGAACTTTCGGGGCTCATTGATAAAAGGCTGAGTCAAATTGAATCGTTAGCGAAATTAAAGTTAACAGTGACAATAATGAAAAAATTGATCTATACGGATAAGCCCATATTTGAAAGCTTAAGAAAACAAGGTTTAGGTCCTATAGATATCCATAAAAAGTTGTTTCATGTTATTCAAACTTTGAATGATTACCAGAGTTATCCTCATCGTGATGATACTGCCGTAGCTGTTTATTATAATGTTTTTGAAGACCATGCTTTCAGTGATTATTATATGAAATATGATCCTCAGAAAATGAGAGAAGCTTTAATTGAGGCTGGAGTTGATGGCGCAGCTATCGAAGAATTTATCAAGTCAATCCCTACAGATGAAACGCTTAAGAAAGAGATTACAGAAATGTATGAGGAAGCCAGGAAAGCTATCAATGATTTCCAACCAAAAACAACTTCTACTGCTACTGCTACAGCAACTACAAGTGCGGCCACTGCTACTGCTGAGAGCGAGAAGAATAAAAAAACTTCCCATTAAAAGTGATAAACTAAAAATATACACAGACACAGCGACCAAGAGAAAAAGGACAAAGGACCTTAGTGACTAAAGAGACATTATTTAAGTTCTTTTTAGTCGTTAAGGTCCTTTTAAGGTCGTTTGGTCGTTATGGTCATTTGTCCTTTGATTTTTTTCTCTGTGCCTCTGTGTCTCTGTGGTTCATTTTCGTTCGTTATAACCTAGCCCATCGAGACTTCGAGCTGTTGGTACTTGCGCATGAGGTCCCTGAAATGGGCGGCGTCTTCGAAGCGCATTTCTTTGGCGGCGTGCTTCATTTCGGTCTCATAGAGCTTGATTTTAGCACGCACCTCGTTGATTGTTAAGTATTCTTGGGCTTGTTCGGCAGCAACGCGTTGTGGCGCTTTGGCATGATGGTAGATGCCATACTGAACTTCTTCCTGTTCGGCTTCAATTTTTTCGGCCAGCAAGGCGATATCGCGTTTTACAGTCTTTGGAGTGATGCCATGCAGTAGGTTATAAGCTTCCTGAACTTCCCTTCTGGCTTCAGTGATCTCAATCGTTTTTTTTATTGAAGCGGTGATTTTGTCGGCATACATGATCACGCGGCCTTCTTCATTTCTGGCAGCCCGTCCGCAGGTTTGGATAAGTGACGTTTCACTTCGTAGAAATCCTTCTTTGTCAGCGTCTAGAATGGCCACCAAGGAGACTTCAGGAATGTCCAATCCTTCCCTAAGAAGATTAATACCGACGAGGACATCGAATTCTCCGCTGCGTAGGTCGCTGATGATCTGCACTCGTTCAATAGTGTCTATATCGGAATGCAAATATTTAGCCTTTACACCAAGCTCGATAAGATAATTGGATAAGTCTTCAGCCAGCCGTTTGGTCAAAGTGGTGACCAAAACACGTCCGCCCTTCTGAGTATGCGTCCTGATTTCCGCCAGGCAGTCATCGACCTGTCCGCTTGCCGGACGCACTTCAATTTTGGGATCTAACAAGCCTGTCGGCCTGATGACCTGTTCGACAACGGTGCCTTTGGCTTCATTAACTTCCCATTGCCCTGGAGTTGCTGATACGTACACAACCTGGTTCATTCTGCCGTAGGACTCATGGAATTTTAGGGGGCGGTTGTCGAAAGCGGAAGGGAGGCGGAAACCGAATTCAATAAGAGCTTCTTTTCTGGCCCGGTCACCATTATACATCGCATGCAGCTGAGGTATAGTTTGATGCGACTCGTCAATAATCATTAAATAATCTTTAGGGAAATAGTCAATTAGACATGGAGGAGGTTCTCCAGGCATGCGTCGGCTGAAATGTCGCGAGTAATTTTCGATGCCTTTGCATGTGCCGACTTCGCGTAGCATTTCTAAGTCGTGGTTGGTGCGTTCTTGAATGCGCTGCAGTTCCAGATAGCGTTTTTCTTTTTCGTAATGTTCCATTCTGATTTGCAGTTCGGCTTTGATGGTCTCAATAGCCTGCCAGCGGACTTCTTCGGGTGTGACGTGGTGGGAGCTTGGGTATAAGGTAAAGCTATCGACCCTGCGTTTGACTTTGGAGGTCAGCGGGTCGATCTCGCTAATGCGTTCGATGTCATCGCCAAAGAACTCCACACGGTATGCCAGATCTTCTTCATAAGCTGGAAAGATGTCCAAAACATCGCCGCGTACCCTAAATGTACTTCTGGAGAAATCGAAATCGTTTCTCTTATAAAGCATAGCGACTAAGTGCAGTAAGATTTCATCTCGGCGTCTGGATTGACCCGTATTAAGGGTAAGGTTCATTTCGCGATAATATTCCGGAGAACCCAAGCCGTAGATACAGGAAACGGAGGCGACAATGATGACATCATTGCGTTCGAGCAAGGCCCGGGTGGCGCTGAGCCGCATTTTGTCGATGCGGTCATTGATGGCCATATCCTTTTCAATAAATGTGTCTGTGCGGGGAATATAGGCTTCCGGCTGATAGTAGTCATAATAGGAGACAAAGTACTCTACAGAGTTATTTGGAAAGAAAGACTTAAATTCCTGGAATAATTGCGCAGCTAAAGTTTTATTGTGAGCGATGACTAAAGTAGGTCTTTGGACCTTTTCTATAACATTGGCCATTGTAAATGTTTTGCCAGAGCCGGTAATACCCAACAAAACCTGGGATTTTTTGCCGCTAAGGATCCCTTCGGTAATTTTTTCAATAGCCTGCGGCTGATCACCCTGCGGCTGGAAGTGTGTCTCTAACTTAAACACTTGGGATTCCTCGAGTTTGTTATTATTTTTTTAACGCAAAGGCGCAAAGGCGCAAAGAAAAATATAAGTGCAAAGTGCATAGTTCAAAGTGCAAATTTTACTAGGTAAGTAACTATATTATACCATGTTTAAGCTTTTTATATATAACAAGTTACAGTTAATTAAGGACCAAAACGACCCAACGACCTTAACGACCATAGGGACCATAACGACCTCAATGACTAAAGAGACGTTAAATTTATGTCTCTTTAGTCGTTAAGGTCGTTATGGTCCCTATGGTCGTTAAGGTCGTTGGGTCGTTTTGGTCCTTAATTTTTATACTTTGCACTAGACAATATGCACTTATTTATCCATCCGGTCGCGGGCCATGCGGGAAATTTTATTCCAGGAGCCCACCAAGCCCATAGCGCTGCGCATTTCTTTTAAAGTGGTGTTGGCGATCTCAGTCATTTTTAAGGTTCCTTCGTAAATGACTTGTTCGACATAGCCTTTGTCATTTTCAAAGACTTTGCGTTTTTCTCTTAAAGGGTTGAGGAAATTGTTGAGGGCTTCCACAAGTGTTTGCTTGACCTCCACATCGCCAACGGAACCGTTTCGATAGCGATTTTTCAGATCTTCAACTTGGGATTTGTTGGGGTTGAACACATCATGATAAATAAAAATAGGGTTGCCTTCTACCGTGCCTGGGATATCCGCCCTGATCCTGGCCGGATCGGTATACATGCCTCTGACTTTCTTTTCCACAGCGGCGGCATCGTCGGAGAGGAAAATACAGTTGCCAGCGGATTTGCTCATTTTACCCTTGTTATCTGTTCCTACAAGGGTTGGCACATCGCTTAACAGGCATTCCGGCTGAGGAAACACTTCGCCATAATATTGATTAAACCGGCGGGCGATGTCGCGGGCAAGTTCGATATGGGCTTCATTATCTTTTCCTACCGGGACTAAGTGGGCTCTTGGCATCAGGATGTCTGCGGTTTGCAAGACAGGATAGCCCACAAGGCCGAAGGTGACATTTTCGGGGTCGATGTGAGCATTTCGGGCCATTTCTTTTAGACTAGGAAGGCCTGTCAAGCGGTTCAATGAGATGAGCATTTCAAAGACCAAATTCAGCTCATACACAGCTGGGACAGCGGATTGCAGATAGATAATCGCTTTGCTTGGGTCAATGCCGCAGGCCAGCCAATCCAGCACGGTTTCGCGAATATTTTCACGGATCGCCATGATGTCTTCCCGTGAAGGCTTAGTTGTCAATGTGTGCAGGTCAGCAATGATAAATGCACAGTCGTACTTATCTTGCAGGGCAACTCTATTTTTAATGGAGCCCACCCAATGGCCTAGATGAAGTTTTCCAGTCGGCCTGTCGCCTGTCAAAATGCGTTTCTTTTCCATAATCTCCTTTTTCCGAGCCCGCGCCCGCGCCCGAGCCCGTGCCCGATATTTTAATATTTTTTCGCGCCTATTACTACCCATAAGCCTGCCAAGAGACACATGGCCACAGATTTGGCTCCGGAGGAGCTAAATATTTGTAGCCCACAGTGTAGCGCCAAAGGCGCAAACTGTGGGTAGTAATGCAATAATAATAAAAGCCCTATAAGGGCGTCATATTTTATTTCGCCCTTACAGGGCTATCATATTTTTTTGCCAGGAACCCACAGTTTGCGCCTTTGGCGCTACACTGTGGGCTACAAATATTATGCTCCTCCGGAGCAAGAGCTACTAACCATTATGCATTTTCTTTGTGCTTAATTTTTTAAGCGGTAATCACACCAAGTTTGTTAGCCACTTCCAACCCTATCACTATCAACGCGAAGGCAATCACAATGCATAATGCCGCCTTGCCGCCGGGCGTTTCGAAGCTCGATTTAAAGTGTTGGTAATAGCGACCTCTCCAAACCATTAGTGATGGCAATAGTACGAGCAATACAATCACTCCAAAAGCTCCAGCATATTCTAAAGCTGTTAAAAAAGCCCGAGGATCGATCAAGGCGATCAATGCCGGCGGGACGAATGTTAGCAGGCACAGCACAAGCCTTCCTAAACGCGTTTTCTTAATTTTCAAACCATCAGCCAAGAAGTCTGAAAGGCTGAGCGAGACCCCGATGAACGAAGTGACGATAGCAAAAAAGGCAAAGCATCTCGCTACAACAGCGATCGTTGTGTTGTCCAAAATGGAGCTGATCAGCTGGGCGCCATTAGTGCCTTTCTGATAGCCTGAAACGATACTGTGTTCTCCCTGAAGAGGAATCACCCCTAACGATAAAGCTTCCCATAAAATGTAGACGATGACCGGAATGATGCTGCCGATCAGAATGGTTGTTTTCAATTTGGAAATATCTTTATTCAAATAAGTCGTCAAGCTTGGAATGATGATGTGGAAGCCAAATGAAGTTGCCACAACAGAAACAGCGATCAGGAGCTCCGGCCAATCAGCATGTTGGAGCAATTGAGGTTCAACATGTGGTGTGAGCAACACAACGATGATGGCATACGACACAACCAAGCCAAGCATGAGTATGCGGTTGATGAAATCAACCGAAGCAGTTCCGCGGTAAACGAAAAACCCAAAAATGAGCAGCAGCGGTATTGAACCGGCATAGGCCGGCAGACTGATCCCTGTAAAGGCATGAATGGCATCAATGACAATAGGTCCGCTGCCTGCAATATAAGCTGTCGTCAATGCATAAAGCAGAAATAAATATGTGGCCCAGCTGACGACTTCGCCAAAACGGCCCAAAGTGGCCTTTGCCATGGAAATGAGATTGGTATTTTCACCAAGCCATAAATTGACTTCCAGGATAAGAAAAGCGGTATAAGTCATAAAGAGCCAGCAAACGATGAGCAATGCAACCGATGGCCAAAAACCTGCCAAGCCTGTGCTCACAGGCAATGCCAGCATGGCTGCCCCGATTGTTGTTCCGGAGACCAACAATATGCCTCCGATGACTTTGCTATAATTGTTCATATCAATTCCTTAGTATTATTATATCTTTATAATTCCTGAAATAATTGCAGGCCTATGACCATGCAGGAAAAAAGGATGACTAACACCAATGTCAATTTTCCTCCCCCCACAAGCGGCCGCTGGCTGAGATTTTTATAATATCGCCCCGACCACACCATGGCAGCTGGCAAAATACCGAACAAAATAACGGCACCAAAGCCTCCGGCATAGTTGAGGGCAGCTAAAAAGATGTTGGGATAGACAATCGAGAAAAATGTCGGTGGCAAAAGGACTAAAGTGCACAACAAAATTTTTCCGCCAAATGTCTTCTTGATGTGCAGACCATCAGAAAGAAAATCAACAAAGCTCAGTGCTACGCCCACAAATGATGTCACAATCGCAAAGAAAGCAAAATATTGAGCTATCGTCACTATCCATGAGCCTCCTACAACATTGCGCAAGGCTTGAGTGGCCATGTGCCCTTTATCAAGCGCCTCCTTAAAGCCGCCGGCTCCTTCGATTGGCACTAGTCCAAGGATTAAGAATTCCCACAAAATATAAATGATCAGGGGAAGTGCGCTGCCAATAATGATCACTAGTTTGAGTTTTTTCACATCTTGCTTGAGGTAAGTGGTCAAACTGGGGATAAGATTATGGAAACCAAAGGAGATGATCATTGCCGGCAATGCCAAAAATGACATTTCCCATTGCCTATGAGATAACAAATTGAGGTCGATATGCTTACTGCCGAACATGACGAGAGTCAAATAGGTCCCGATCAAACCTATCATCATCAATCTGTTAAATCTATCGACTGCCAGTGTGCCGATGTAAAGCATTATGGCCAAAATGAAGGTGCAGATGACGCTGCCTGCCCAAGCCGGTAGATGAAGATTCGTGAAATCATAAAAGAAATCGACGAAGAGTTCGCCGCTTCCTGCTACATAAGCCACTAATAATGAATAGAATAAGAAGGCGAAAACTACCCATGCAACGGCGCGCCCTATATTGCCTAAAGTGCGGCCGGCCATTGAAACGATATTCACCTCATCTTTGAACCAAAGATTCACTTCCAAAGTCAGCAGTCCAGTGCATAACATAAATAGCCAGCTAACAAAGAACATGACAACCGATGGCACAAAGCCGGCCATTGCCGATAAAACCGGTAATCCCAGCATACCTGCGCCAATACAGCAGCCTGCGACCAATAGGATTCCACCTAGGACTCTGCCCTGTGAAGAACTTTCAACACTTGCTTGCATAATTGCTCACGAAAAAAATTAATTATAAGCACTTAAATATACGTGCTATAAGATTTAAGATTAAAGAAATAAAAGTGATGATAAGAAAAAATGAATGCTTGGCCTATGGCCAGCAAAAGCGTCCGTGAGCAAAAAAGAATGTGAGAAACGTATAATACGAGGACATAAAACCTAGATAAATTAACCAAATGTTATTAGAAAATTATTTTTTTTGCAAGCCTTTATCAAAGAGTGGACTTAGTGAGACAATTGCAAAAGTCAAACCCTTCATTTTCCAGCGGTTTTTGGAAAGTTTGCTGTACCCGGGTACACAATTTCTCAATTTTTCATGAGTTCTAAAAATTGTCATGAGAAGCCTTGAAAAAAAACAAAGCGGTGCGAAGCACCGCACTCCAAAGAGCTGTCTCGCTTCGCTCGCAGCTCGTTGACAACCAAACGTTTATATCGATCAATGAGCGAAGCGAATTGATCTTTGGAGTGCGGTGCTTCGCACCGCTTTGTTTTTTTTCTAAGCTTTTTGTGACATTAAAATCTGCGAAAAAATTCAATTTTAAAACTATTTATTTGCAATTATGCAACTACCTCACTAAGTCCACAGGAACAAAAAAAAAGCCGGGGTTAGCGAACTAACCCCGGCTTTCGATCATCATGCTAAGATAGCATGATACTTATTAATGGACGACTAAGGTACTGGTTCAGAACCGTAGACGAAGTTACCTGTAACTTCAAATCCGCCAGCTGTAAGAGGTTGTGCTCCTGTGCCTACAACATCAATTGTTGTAGTTTCAGTTGGAACGTCTCTTGATTCACCGACTTCAATAAATCCTCCACCGATAGTTACAGTAGTTCCAGCAGGACCTTCAACTAAGACGCCTGGCGTATATGTACCATAAGGAAGAGGTCCAGATACTATAAATATTGCAGGGCCAGTTGCCGTACCTACTGTAGGAATAGCAAAAGGTGCTCCTGGTACGACAACACCATTTGGCTCAGAAACAAATGGAATGCCAGTTGCACCAGCCAAAGTACCTACGAATGTTAAATGTGAGAAATCGAATGTCAAAGATGTTGCACCTGGTTCAACAGCAAATGGTACATTTGAAGTTGCAGATACTGGAGTTGTGAATATGCCAGTTGCGCCAGTAGCACCTGTTGAGCCTGTTGGGCCAGGAATTCCTGGGATACCTTGAGGACCGGTTGCGCCAGTTGCGCCTGGGTCGCCGCGGTGGCCGTGTTTAGAGCTTGATGTTGCAGCACCAGCAGCAGCACCAGCAGCAGCGCCTAATAATAAGCTGCCTACGAGCAACCATGTATTGCATGAATTCCAGCATGGATTGCATGGTGGAGCGCAAGGATCGCAGCAATCGTTAGCTGGAGCGCAGCAATCGTTAGCTGGTGGGCAGCACTGATCATTACCCATGTAATAGGGAGCTCCCTGAGCCGAAGCTATAGCAGGTGTGAGTGTTAGGGAAAAAGCTGCCAAGGTTGCCAGCGTCCCGCTCACTATTTTGTTAAACCAATTTTTCATGACATCTCCTTTTTAAGGCTTTTTTTAAGTAGATTGATAGGAGTAGTTATAGCCTCCTGATTTCTTTCTGAAGCAACTCTGCCGACTCCGATGTCAACATGCAGGAGGCTTCACCAATGAGAAATAATCTATTTTTTAATTTATTGTCAAAAAAAATCTGTTTTTAGCTAAATAAATCATCATAATGGTTAAAAAAATGCTTCACTATAAAAGATGAGATCAGCATCCTTACTCTTGTAATACAAGGCAATACTCAGAGACGACAGATGAACTTCCCATTGTATCAATTCAAATTTCTATTTCCTTTCCTAGTGGTTGTTCTTTTCAAAAGTGATCTGATTGGTATTGAATGCCCAACGGAAAATTCTTCAAGCGAGCCAATTTGTATTACACTTGGTTATGCTGTTGAGCGAGTGATAGATGATAACAGGCAAATAGATAGGGCTGTTCAAAATGTTGACCAATCGAATTTACAGCTTGTTTTGAATGAAGCTGAATTTGATTTAGCTATTCTACCTCACGGAAATGCTGGGTACATAGGTGGCGGTAAAGCTGGCACCGGCCCCACTCTAGGAGGCGGTGTTGAATTTTATAAACAATTTACCTTAGGGACTAAAATTAGCGTTAAGCCTATGATTATTAAGGCTGCGCATGACTTTCAGTCACAATTGAATGTTAAAATTACCCAGCCTTTATTGCGCGGATTTGGCAAATTTGAAAATGAGGCTGCTATTGAGGCCGCACGATTTACGCAAAGAAGTGCTTTTAGAAACTTACTGAAAACTAAGTTAAGCCAAATATTACGTGCCATTCAAGCAGTCTACGATGTGAAGCGAACAAAAGAACTTCTGGCATTGGAAACCGAATCGTATGAAAGAATAATGAAATTTTACGAAAAAACGAAAAGAAAAGAGAAGATAGGGCTTTGCGATTCTTTAGACATTTATCGTGCTGAAATGGAATATAAGCAGGCCCAAGATGCATTGGAATTGTCAAAAAATCGCTACCAAGATGTCAAAGATTCTTTAAAGAATCTTCTTGAAATTCCTTTAGATACCCCTATTGAAGTCTGCATACCAGATTTAGAATACCATGATATTACGCTCTGCGATGAAGAAGCTATTGCTTTAGCTATGCAGTATCGCATAGAGATCTACCAAGCCTGGGACGCGGTAAAAGAAAGCCGTCGTAATGCAAAATTAACAAAGGCGCGCATTTGGCCGGAATTAAATCTGGTCATCGATTTTTCCAATACCGGTTGGAATGAGGAATTTACCGAATCTTTCTATCGCCGTAGAGAGAGCACCTGGGGGATTGGCTTTACTTCTTCCACTGATTTAGATAGGACTGCAGATAAAATTGCTTACAAAAATAGTTTATATGCTATTAAAGATACTGAGAGGGCCTACATGGAATTGCGCGATGATATCGCTTTGGAAGTGAAGAAGGTATTAAGAAATTTAGAGACCATTGAAGCAAGAATGCAAAACCTTGAAGAACAGGTGAAAAGTGCAAAAGGCGGTATGCTGCTTGCTAAAATTAAATATGATCGCGGCATGTGCAGCAATTTTGATGTGATTCAAGCGGAGAAAGCCTTTCAGTCTGCTCAGGTAGCCCTTTTTACCACTAAAGTGGAACATATATTAAGTGAATTCAAATTGCTAGCAACCTTAGGTATTTTAGGTAATCCGAACAACTTATCAATTTGCTGTAAATAGAATATAAAATGAAAAAGTTTATTAAAATTCTCGCTTCCGCACTTGTTTTTGTTGCTGCCTTTGGCTTAATAGGCGCCCGTTTCCGCTCATCTACAACAAACAATATGGATTTATTATTGCTGGCAGATGCTCTTCCAAGAAGCTTTGATATTCATGTATCCTGCGTAGGTACCCTTGAGGCCAGTCGGTCAACTGTTATAGCCTCATCAATAAAGGGTGATATAGGAAAAATCGTTTACCTTATTCCCGAAGGGGCAAGAGTGAATGCTCAGGATGTTCTTATAAAAATGGACCCAACGCCCTTTGAAGAGGCTATCGCAACTTTGCAAGAAAAAGTGCGGACTAAAGAAAACGCCTTAGACTCTATTCAGAAGAATCTTGAGTGGGAAAAAGAACAAGTACAACATGAGATTAAGGCAGCTGACTACGAAATTGAGACCGCTGAGTTAGAGCTTAATAAAATTGTCAATGGCGATGGCCCCCAAGAGATTGCAAAACTTCAAGGAACTTTTGAAAAAGAACGAGCGAAATATGAAGAACTTGAAGGCTACATGCATGATCTTGCTTTGTTAGAGCAAGATGGTTATCTAAACCCTTCGGAAATAAAGCAGGCTGAAAGGCAATTTTCTGAAGCCAAATTATCTTATGAAAATGCCAAAATGCAGCATGACAGCTATGTCAATTTTGTTCATCCCATGCAAGTGAAAAAGGCTGAGACTGCTTTGAAAAGAACTATTAATAAGAAAGAAGAATGCATTAAAAGCGGAGAATTCCGAATTGCAAAAGAGAGATCCCAGCTCACACTAGCCCAGCAAGAACTTAATGACCTTAAAAATGGCTTAAAATTCGCCAAGAATGAGCTGGTCAACTCTGAAATATATGCACCGACCCCTGGAATGGTTGTCCATAAGGAAGAATTCCGCGCAGGACAACGTAGGAAGCCAAGAGTCGGCGATACTTTGATAAGAAATCAGCCTATTTTGGATTTGCCGGACTTAGACAAAATGAATGTCAAAACAAAGGTGCGGGAGCTTGATCTTTGCAAAGTTCAGGTTGGCCATCCCGTGACTGTTAAGGTCGATGCCTATCCCAACTTGTTATTGTCCGGGCACGTGAAGTCCATTGGGGTGCTTGCTTTTTTGGATGGTTCAATGGGGGATGAAAAAAGTTTTGAAGTGATTGTGGCGCTTGATCAAAGCGATGCCAATCTGCGTCCTGGCATGACTTCGCGCCTGGTCATTCACTCCGCCAGCATTAAAGATTCGCTTTGTGTTCCTGTTCATGCCATTTTTGAATACGCCAAGCAGCCTTATTGCTATGTCATGCAAAGCGGCAGGTTTGCTGTAAAGCCTATTTCAATAGGCCAAAGCAATGAAGAGTGGGTTGAAGTAACAGGTTTGGAAAGCGGGGAACAGGTGAGCCTGACCCAGCCCTCTAATGAACAAATCCATGACCCGGAAGGCTTCCTAGGCAAGAAAACTTAAAGTACATAGATCTTTCGTGCCCGTGTGCGCATCCTATTACCCATAAGTCTACAATTTAGATATGGGCATAGAGAAAATGCATTGTGTATAGTAGCTTGTGCTCCGGAGGAGCTAAATTTTTGTAGCCCACAGTGTAGCGCCAAAGGCGCAAACTGTGGGTTAAGTTAAAAAATAATAAGAAAGCCCTGTAAGGGCGAAATAAAATATTACGCCCTTACAGGGCTTTCATATTATTGTTGCATTATTACCCACAGTTTGCGCCTTTGGCGCTACACTGTGGGCTACAAAAATTTAGCTCCTCCGGAGCAAGATTTGTACCTTGTGGTTGACTTATGGGTAATAGGATGCGCACACGGGCACGAAAGACATAAGCACTTTGCACTATTTTCTTTGCGCCTTTGCGCCTTTGCGTTTAATTTTTATATATGACCTATGAAGACACAAACTCCTCTCATACAAACACGGAAGCTTAAAAAGACTTATATTGTCGGCGGGAAGGACTTATGCGTCCTTGAAGGCATTGACTTAGATGTTAACGAAGGCGAATGCGTCGCTATTATGGGCCCTTCCGGTTCGGGAAAGTCGACGCTCATGCACTTGCTCGGCTGCCTTGACCGTCCCTCCGAGGGCGATTATTGGCTGCTGGGCAGCAGCATTCTGGATATGAATGAAATTGCTTTGGCAGATATAAGGGCCCATAAAATCGGTTTTATTTTCCAGGCTTTCAATCTGATTCCTCAGCTTTCAGTTATAGAAAATGTCTTATTGCCATTTATTTATCGCGATGTCCCTGAGAATATATCTCAAAAAGCGGTCTCTATATTGGAACGGGTTGGCCTTGGCCACCGCATTTATCATCGTTCCAATGACCTCTCAGGTGGTGAAATGCAGCGCGTCGCTATCGCCAGGGCACTGGTGATTGATCCATCTCTCATTTTGGCCGACGAACCCACCGGCAACCTGGATGTTAAAACCGGCAAAGCCATCCTGGAATTGCTGAAGGAGCTTTCACAGAAGGGCGTAACAGTGATCATTGTCACTCATGATCCGGCTGTGGCAGAACATTGTCAACGCACTGTACGCATGCAGGATGGCAAGATTGTCCACGACACTAAATACAATTTACAAACCCTTTAGCAATCCTAGACAAATTTTAAGCTTGTCCATATAGTCCATATCGTCCATATAGTCCATAAAGTCCATTTTCGAGATTGTAATGAACATTCGCCAGATCATATCCCAAGGCTACAAATCACTGATGATGCATCGCTTGCGCGCTGTTTTGAGCACTCTTGGCGTCCTTTTTGGCGTTGCAGCAGTCATTGGTATGCTGGCCGTTGGCGAAGGAGCTAAAAAAGAGGCCCTCGACCAAATTTCGTCTTTAGGCATGAAGAACCTCATCGTCAGGCGCATAGAGCTATCAGATGAACAGAAGGCCAAAAATCGACAAGGCAATTCTTCAGCCTTGAGCATTGAAGATGGTGTATTTTTAAAAGATCATATTCCCGGCGTTGTCCATATGGCCGGAGCAAATCAAATTAAGGCTGGCCTGCAGGCCATTAGCACCGACGTCATGCCTGAAATCTTAGCGATCACTGAAAATTTTGGCATCATCAAAGGGATTTCAATGGCTCACGGGCGCTTTATCACTGCATTAGACATTGAACAGCGATCGCATGTATGTGTTCTAGGGCATTCCTTAGCAAAAAGTTTTGGCAGAAAGGGACAAATAGGACAGTCTATACGTCTGGACGGTGTTGAATTTACTGTCGTAGGCACTCTCAACAGCCAGCAAGGAAGCAGCAAACATCCCGTTGCCCATCAGATTGATAACTGCATTTTCATTCCGCTAGGAACAGAATTTGGGCTGCCGGTTACTCCTGGAACCAAACGAGATGCCTTGTCGGAGATTATTCTTCAATTCGATTCATCTGAACGCATGATGGAAAGAGCAAGTCTTGTGAAACGTATTTTGAGCCAGCGCCATCATGACGTCGAGGACTATAAGGTCATTGTCCCATTTGAGCTCATGAACCAGGCATTAAAGACCCAATACACATTCAATTTGGTTTTGGTTAGCATTGCAACGATCTCCCTTTTGGTGGGAGGAATCGGCATCATGAACATCATGCTGGCCACAATTTCAGAACGGACCCGTGAAATTGGAATTCGGCGGGCTGTCGGAGCCACTGCAAAACATATTATGAGCCAATTTTTAATAGAAACGACACTGCTTTCATTAGTTGGCGGCCTTTTAGGCATTGTTTTTGGGTGCATTGTGGCATTTTTGATAAGCGTGATCGCCGGCTGGCCCACTGTGATCACCGTGCTATCCGCGGTGCTCTCACTCGGCATGGCTGTAACCGTCGGTATTTGCGCCGGGCTTTATCCTGCGATGAAAGCAGCTAAAATGAACCCTATCACCGCATTGAGACATTATTGAAATGATCACCGACAACGAACTTATCTTATTAAACAAACGCGGCTTTATTCCTGGCCCTGATGAATCTGAAGAGGATTTCATCAAGCGCGTCGACTACTGTCTGAACCTGAAAAAGGACTTTTCCACGAAACTTGCAGAACATCTTCCTTTAAATTTAACAGATATGCCACTTGAAATATCGGAAAAGGTCGACACAGTCACTAGGGAGCTCTTTGATATCATTCTCAATTGGGTGCCGGTTGTTCTCAGCGATTATAAAATGACTCCCTGGCATGGCGGCTGCGCCTGGATTTTTGAAATGACTCCAGAAACACCTACAGGTGCGTTCTTTCAGTTAAGAAAAGTCTTTTCGCGAAAGCCTACCTATTTATATATCTATAACCGGGATGAGATCGTCGAGCATGAGTCGGCCCATGTCGGCCGAATGAAGTTCAACGAGCCCAAATTTGAGGAATATTTCGCCTATCAAACAGCCGATTCTGGCTTTAGAAAATGGTTTGGACCTATTATCCAGTCCCCTTGGGAAGCCCTAGCTTTTTTTATCATACTAATTTTCTGCACTGTTGGCGATTTGTACCTTACGTATTTTGGAGTGCGCGATCCTGCCTGGGAAACGGCAATCTCTTGGTTAATCAATATAGATATTCTTCTACTTATATTAGGAGTAGTCCGCCTCTATATACGACATCGGCAACTGACACTTTGCCACCAGAACCTCGAGAGGCTTTTAAATAGCCCGTTAAAGGCACGTCACGTGGCCTATCGCTTAAAAGACAGCGAGATCATTGCCTTCAGCAAAATGGACGAGGCGGAGATTTTCGATTATGCTGAAAGAGAGAAGGATAGGTCCCTGCGCTGGAAAGTGATCTACAAATCCTATTTTTGCTAGGCTCTTTTTAATATTTTAAACACAGAGAGCACAGAGAAAGACACAGAGATACACAGAGTTAAATTTTATTTTTCTCTGTGTATCTCTGTGTTCTTCTCTGTGCTCTCTGTGTTTAAAAATCAATACTTACGACGTTGTTGAGTATTGCCCAACTTGAGCTCGGTACGGTATTTGGCGACGGTCCTTCTCGCGCAGTTGACCCCTTGTTTTTTCAAGATGTCGGAAATATCAGCATCAGAAATGGGTTTGGAATGGTCTTCATTCATGATGATATCTCTTACTCTATTCAAAACAGTTTTTGCGGAGATTACTTGGCCCTCTTGGGTTTTGTACGAATTTGAGAAAAAGTTTCTTAGGGGTATGATGCCTCTTAAGCAATCGACATGTTTGTTGGCGACTGCTCTTGCGATGGTAGATTCATGCAGATCTATCGCTTCAGCCACCATCTTCATGGTCATGGGCGATAGCTGTCCGTCAGGTTGGGTTAAAAAATTCTGCTGATGTTTAATAATATATTCTGCAATGCGGAAAAGGGTATCATTTCGTTGAAGGATGTTTTTTACTAACCACTTAGCAGAACTGATGTGATGGTCGATGAAATGTTTCGTTTCCGGTGCAAGATCTTTTTCTTTCATCATTTGAAGGTATTTCTTATTGATTCTGAGAGGCGGCAGAAAATCATCGTTAATTTGAATTGTGAGCTTATCACCATCTTCTTTAATTGTTATGTCGGGGATAATGGTTTGAGAAATGGTTTGGCTATACATAGTGCCAGGATGCAGCGTTAAGGAAGCAATATCTTTGTTAATTGCATTTTCAATTTCCTCACGGCTGCAATGCAGCTGTTTTTGGATGTTTGGGATTTTATTGTTCAAAAGGTCAAAATAGTGGTTTTCAATAAGTTTTGCAGCAAGAGTATTTTGTTTTTCCCGGCATTTTAGTTGTATCAGAAGGGATTCTTGCAAGTTGCTTGCGCCTATGCCATAAGGATCAAAGGTTTGCAGCTTGCTTAAAATGGTCTTTACTTTCTCTTCATTGTAATTGTGAAGAGAAGCTATTTCCAATGGCGATGATGAGAGGAAACCATTTTGATCCAGGTATCCAATAATCGTTTCCGTGATCTCGATATCTAGAGGATTATCAAAGATTTCAACGGCTTGTGCTTTCAAATGTTCAGCCAAGGTTTCCTTTGTTGGGATTGATTGCTCTAGATAACTTTGATAGCGGTCCTCATCATTTGTTCGTCTTTTTATATAGCTTTCTTCGTCGGAAAAGGTGTCTTTAAAATCCTGATCTAAGCGGTTTAAAATTTCAAAATCCTTTTCATCAAAGAGAATTTCTTTTTCTTCTGAATTATCTTTTTCTTCCTCTTCATTATTCTCTTCTTCAAGGCTTTCTAATTGATCATCGCTATCTTCTTCCTGATTGAGATCGATAACAGGATTTAACGCCAGATGCGCTTCAATGAGAGGCTGCAGCTCAAGGGCCGGCAACTGCAACAGATGTATTGCCTGCTGCATTTGCGGAAGCATCATGAGCCGCTGTATTTGCTGCTGCTCAGTTAAATGCTTTTGCTGAAGGTTGAGATCAATAGACATATCTTCCTCATCGTTAGCTATCTTCTATAATAAACTTTTTTAATTACATAAGCAAATAAGGAAAGGAGTCGACTACTCTTAATCTTAATCTTGATCTTAATCTTAATCTTGATCTTAATCTTAATCTCGATCTTGATCCCTATGATGATCTTAATCTTTAATCGAGGTCCATCTCGATCGAAGTCAAGATTAAGATTAAGATCAAGATTAAGATTAAGCTCTACATTTTCCTTGAAACTCCGCTTGCTTTATGGCACTCTATTTTTTGATAATTATGAGGGACAAAATGCTAATTGAAGATTATGAAGAATTTACTGAAAGCCAATTAAAAATTTTGGACCGCTTCGTGACCAACACACGCAGCAATATTTTCGTTCTCAGGAACTTACCTGAAGTTATCAAAGGCGCCTTGTTCTCTCGTTATTCAAGATCGAATTTAGGCCTTCGTTCCTTATTTTTAAAAGAATTCATTGGCAATAGCGACGAATCTTCTTTTGAATCTATTGTGGGCAGTGCTCCCAACGAGCCGGCCGCCCAGATGGCGGCCATTAAAAAGGCGCAAAACTTCTATGACCGCATCCTTGATGGCTATGGCGATGACTCCATCGGAGAACTAGGCGGCGCCCACTTGGCGATCGAAAATGTGTCCATGCTGGCCGCTAAGTTTTTGGAAGATAGCCGCATCGGGGGATCTCCGCTAGAAAAATCGACCCGTTACATCTACTTCGATCAAAAAGTCAAAGGCGAATACCTGTTCTATCGCGAACCGATTCTAATGACGTCCGCTTACCGCGATCTCTATTTGAATACCTGCAACATGCTATTTGATACTTATGGCAAGCTTGCGCAGGTGCTGACAACTACTTTTGAGAAGAAGATGGTCCGCGATCCAAATATCTCACAACCGGCTTACAATGCCGCCTTAAGGGCAAAAGTGCTTGACTGTTTGCGCGGACTCCTGCCGGCCGGAACCTTGACGAACATGGGCATCTACGGAAATGGCCGCTTCTTTGATCAGCTCATTCATAAGCTCCATTGCCACAACCTGGCCGAAATGCAGGAGTCCGGCAAAAAAATGTATGATGAGCTCGCGAAAGTCATCCCTTCGTTTGTCAGAAGGGCCCATGTTTCCCATCGCACTCATGAGAGCTATGCCGAGTTTGTCGAAACCATGCGTTCGCAGATCCAGGTTATCGCATCGCAGCACGCGGCGATATCCCAGCGCAGCCTGGAGCCAGGTGTGCGCCTCATCTCCTATAATGAAGATGATGTTGCCAAAGTAGCTGCAGGGTTATTATTCCCCTATTTGCATCATGGCCTGGAAGATCTGGAAACCCACTGCCGCGGATTGTCAGAAGAAGAGATTGACCGCATTTTGGACGCCGGAGCCAACGCCCGCGAGAATCGCCGCCAGAAGTCTCCCAGGGCCCTTGAACACGCCACCTTTACCTTTGAGATTGTAGCTGATTTCGGTGTCTATCGCGATCTGCATAGGCATCGCTTGCTGACACAAGAAAGGCAATTATTGACCTGCGATTATGGTTATTACGTTCCGCCTGAGATTGCCAATACACCTCTTGAAAATGAGTATAACCAGGCTATGCACAAGGCCAAAGAAGCTTTCGACAAGATCGCTGCATCACTACCGGAAGAGGCCCAGTATATCGTTCCGATGGCCTATAATGTGCGCTGGTACTTCCATGTCAACTTAAGGGCCTTGCAATGGCTCTGTGAATTGAGGTCCGCTGCTGCGGGCCATCCGACCTATCGCCTAGTTGCCCAGTTGATGGCAAAGCAAGTCAGCGAAGCTGTCCCAGCCTTCGAAAGATTTTTCAAATTTGTCGACTATGAAGGCTACGATATGGGACGGCTCGGCCAGGAACAAAGGCGCTTAGAGAAGCAACATACAAGTTAGTTTTTAAGAGGAGAAAAGCATGCAATCACAAAATCCAGTGTTAACGGATTCTACCTTTACCCGTTATGGCTATGAGAATCGTACAGATGCCATGACGATGCAAGGTACTGTTACAAAAACAGCCATTTTGCTGTTCATTACCTTGGTTAGCGCAGCTTGGACCTGGGTCAAATTTTATAAAAGCGGAGGCGACGCGGCGGCTTTAGCTCCGTGGATGATCGGCTCGGCAATTGTCGGACTGGTTGTGGCTATGGCGACGGTGTTCAAGCCTGCCTGGTCATCATTTACAGCGCCTTTGTACGCCCTTGTAGAAGGTGTTTTTGTCGGCGGCTTGTCAGCGACAATGGAAGTGGCATTCCCAGGCATTGTCATCCAGGCAACAGCGCTGACTTTCGGCACCCTTTTTGCTATGCTAGGGGTCTATCAGTCCGGCCTCATCAAAGTGACCGACGGCTTCAGATTCGGCATTGCAGCAGCCACAGGAGGCATCGCTCTCTTCTATGTGGTGGCAATGATCCTCGGCTTTTTCAATATCAACATTCCTTTCATCTCCGGCGGAGGCTGGCTAGGCATTGGCTTTTCATTGTTCGTCATTGCTATTGCTGCCCTTAACTTCGTCCTCGACTTCGACTTCATCGAGCAAGGAGCAAAAAGAGGCGTACCAAAATACATGGAATGGTACGGAGCCTTCGCTTTGATCGTGACACTTATTTGGTTGTACGTGGAGTTCGTACGTTTGCTCGCTAAGATCCGTCGGGACTAAAGATGATTTTTTAGACACAGATGTCACAGATTACACAGATTGACACAGAAAAAAATTAATAATTTATACAAAATTATTTATCTGTGTTAATCTGTGTAATCTGTGACATCTGTGTCTAACTTTTCTTTCTGTGTCTAACTTTTCTTTCCCAAAGACTGTCCCATCAAACATAGGATTTCGTAACCTTCAGCCGTCGCAGCCAGCAGGTCAGCGTCCAGCAATATCTTGCCTGGCTCGAAGAGGATAATGAGGGAGGAGGCTCCGAAGGAAAAGAAGCCTTTTTCGGCTCCTTTGAGGTAGAATTTTCCAGGAGTGAAGGTATGGTTGATGCTGCCGACATTGGTAGCTCCGACTTCCATAAATAAGACTTTGCCAAAATGAGTGGTGTCCAGCTCGCAATAAGCCCGTTTGTTCTCAGTAAAAATATGGATGTCCTTTTTGATGGCAATAGGGTTGACCGAGTACAGCCAGCCATTGATAAGCTTTGGAGTCCCTGCTATGCAGTCAGCCGGGAAATGGTAGCGATGATAATCTGTAGGACATAGCCGGGCCATCACCATTGTTCCATGAGCATACCGTTCGGCTAACTTCTCGTTGTCCAATAGTTTGGCTAAGTTGAATTTTTCTCCTTTCACTGCAAAGCCGTCCGATTTTTCAATATTTTGAAAAAACAAGTAGCGGCCATCGGCTGGAATAATTGCACTATTTTCATCTTTGAAAATGGGGCGGGCTTCCCGCTTCAGTTTGCGGGTAAAGAAATCATCGAAAGAAGTAAATTCATCGACCGGTTTTACAAATTCGCTAGCATCCACTTTAAAGTTCTTGATGAAAGGAGCTATCTTCTTTTTGGAATAGGGCAATCTTTGAAGATAGCCATATACAGAAGAAAAGATGGGATTTTTGATAAGCACGTGCAAGAGAGGAGATCCGACTAGCTTGCTGATCAGTGAATTTCCATAAACGAGATTTAAAGCTTTCGCACAGTAGACGTCTTCGATCTCCTTTTGACCAGTTGATCTATTTATATAAATAATTTGTTCCATGTGAAACTTATGCTTTGGAATTCAGCTTATTGGCCATCTGAGCAAACAGGGTAAGTTCATTTAAGAAGGCGGTGTCGAAAGATTGCGATAAATGATTCTCTTGGATGATCGCAAGGGCCTTGTGAGCCAGCTTGATCATCTTATACAGCAGCTCGACATTGTTCTCATTTTGCAGATACACAGCCTGAGCTTCCTGGTATTTTGTTAGGATAGACTTTAAGTTGTTCAATTGCTCCAGGCTTCTTTGGGTGGCTGTGATCAGATCATCGAGCTGAGCAAGCTCTTTATTCGTAGCAGCTTGCTGCAATTTAGGCAGGTCAGTGGTTGTCGGATTGATGTTATCCGCAGCAGAGAGAAAAAAAGATGGAATAATTGATAAGAACAAAAATTTTTTAAGCATAGTCTACCTCGAGAAATAGTTTAACTCCGGGCGTCATTGTTGTCAAAATAGCGATTTTTTTAACCACAGAGAACGCAGAGATCACAGAGAACATTTAGAAAAATATAGATTTAAGTATTAAGAAATTCTATTGTTCAGGTTAAGTTAAAACAATAATGATAACCATATAAATCTCTCTGTGCTCTCTGTGTTCTCTGTGGTAAAAAAATCCAAGAGTTGAAAATAAAATGAAGAAAGCGAATTTGGTTCTATATAACGGCACTGTGATCACGATGAATCCTGCTGCGCCTTTTGCAAGCGCGGTGGCAATCAAAGGTGAAAGGATTGCGTGGGTGGGGGATCAAGCTGACGTTAATCCCTGGATAGGGAAGGACACTCAGACAATAGACCTCAAAGGGGCCTGCGTCTATCCTGGATTCATCGATACCCATGCAAACATTATCTACACCGGTGTCGTCAGCAGCTACCTGCAACTGCTTGGAAAAAGCAAGCATGAAATTCTGGAAGAAGTGCCCGTATTGTACACCATCGTCAATGGTAAAATCCGTTACAAGCTGTAATTTAAAATATAGATTATATCGTGTCCGCCGGCATTCTGCCGGCAATTTAACAAACATGTTTTTAAAATTACTTTTCTGATGGAGTTTAATGTAACATATTTAACTTAAGTAACTTTTCTTAAAACCAAGCTTGTTTTAAAGCCGGCAGGATGCCGGCGCGCACGATTTTTACACTATTTTTTAACCAACTAAGATTTTATCAAATCAGTTTATATTAAAATAATTAAAATATTAAATAATTAATTATTAATTTATAATAAAAATAGATCTTCTTTGTTGGAGGGTTATATGGCTATTGACCCAAGAGCTAGTTTATCTGAATGGAACACCTTATTAGAAACCTTGCATAAAGATGCCGGCGATAAGGAGATGTTCGAGAAGAATCTTCCCGAAATCAATGACCTTGTCAATGAGCTTTCCAAAGAGAAGTTCAGAAGTTATAATCCCGAAATTTATAATGATATTCTTGCCCTTAAGCAGGAGATTAGCAGCATAGATAGCAGCAGGCCTGTCAATGAAGCTCAGGCCACCGCCTTGAGCCAAGCCGTCGAAAAAGTGTATTCAATCTTTAAAAGCCAAGAGAACGCAAAAAGCAAAGGTGAAGCTGCGCCAGCAAAAGCGCCTTCAGGCCCTCCAAAAACTTTTTCTGAGCCCAAAAAGCCTTCCTCCGTTGCCACTAGCGGCGAAGAGCCCGCATCGAAATACACTTTACCACCCTCAAGCTTACCAACAACTATGCCTAAAGGTGTAGCTTTTCAGCCCTATACTGAACAAATAGAGTATGATGAAAAAGAAAGCAGTGTACATCAACAGGCTGATGAAAAAGAGAGCTATATGCAGAAAGCACTGAAAGCACGAGCTAAGGAACAAGCAGAAATTGCTCGCAAATTCCAGCCGTTGATAGAGAGTATATTAGATAATCAATCCGATGATTATTCAGCCAGGGTTGTTCAAATGAGCAAATTTGTAGAAGCATTTGAAGCTGATGCAACATTTAAATTAAATTATTTTGAAACTTATCCAAAAATCCAGGCTTTAGGAAAGAAACTTGAAGAAGTGAAAAATCAAATTTCCGTTTCAAAAGAAGCAAATGATCCAGGCAAAGAACTTTTTGAAGTGTTTGGCGAAGTTTTAAAAATGAGTGACGAGATCTATCACTCCTTTTTAAAAGAAACTTATAAAGGCTATGACTATAGCAGCAGATATTTAGAAAGGGATAAAGAGCGTTTATCTAATTTCTTTAAGGGCTATCACTCTTTAGAGAACCAAGTAAGCTTTTTGCAAAAGGAAATTGATTCTCTCGAAAGTCTTTCAAAATTTCCAGAATTTGCATCTAAGTTAACGAAATTAAAACAAGACATTGATGTCATGCAATCCAATAAATCTTTAATGACCGGGAAAAAAATAGATGAACTCTTTAAACTGTATAAGGAAATTTTAACAAATGCTGATAAAGTAATATCCCGCGAAATTAGGAACTACGATCCAAATAAAAAAAGCCATAATAAGTCTTTGTTAGTTAATACCTATCTTAATTTAGGTGATGCTCTTACAAGATATAGAAAACTTAGAACGAGTGAATTTCATTTTGAAAAAGTGATTTTTCATCGTAATGAAGAACAAACTGCACGTGTAACCTTATCAAATTTAGGTGAACTTATTTTTAACATGAACGAAGAAAACTATGCATATGATTACCCGCAAATATCTGAAAAAATAAAGAAACTAAAAGCCGATATCAAGCACTTTCTAGGAACTGACAAAATAAATGCTGAAAATGCTTCTAAGATTTTTTCTGCAAATATTGAGAAATTTAATGATGTCAATACCGATGCCTTCATTAAAGAAATTGAAGAATTAAATGAAATTATCAACAAAGATGTTCAAACTGGTTTGCCGCCTGATGTTATCTCAATTATTTTAAAAGATACTATTGTAAGCGAAGGCGGCAGCGAAGCTATTGCAGAAGCCGCACGTCTTGGTAATGCCTCAGTGGAATTTGCCAAAGCCAGCAAAAGACCGGCATTGATCGCTAACCTTCTCAGCAAGCCTCCTGGACCGGAACTTTTTGCTTTTAGGGACCAACTTAAAATAGCAGGTGGATTGTTATATGATCTCTATGTAGGTCAATACAGATTATCAGAAGATGATACAAAAATATTAAAAGAACACAATCCAAACCTTAGGTCGATTGATTTAACAGATTCACAAGACCTTACCGATGACGTTCTTCTGAAGTTAGCGGAATTACCTCATTTGACGAGTATCAATTTATCAGGCCTTTTCAGTCTTAGTTTAGTACCATTTCTTGCCGCTTGTAAAGGGCTTAGAACAGTGACACTGCCTTTTGTCAACAGCGAAATCATACAAGCCTTAGCCAATAACAATCCCAATATAGAACATTTGCATACACCAGAATTAGGTTTGACTCCTGAAGGCTATAAGGCAATGCAGCAATTAAAACACTTAAAGGAATTAAACTTGTATTACACAAATTTCAAAGTAGAAAAAGAATACATCGGTTTTCTCAGTCATTTTCCTCAATTGGAGACAGTTGTTTTGCCCAGAACGTTTTCACAATCGAGTTTAGAGACTTTATCAAAACAGTGTCCTAATTTAAAAAATATTACTTTTGTTAGCGGCCCTGTTGATGAAGGAACTTTGAAGATTGTTGACGGACTATTTCCCAATTTGAAAAAGCTTTACTTGAGTTATGATATAATGTCTAAAGATGATAAACTGGCTGGCCATCGAAGAGAAGGCGATACTAGTTATGATGTTGAAATGAGCCCGAAATACAATTCTCCGACTTTTTGAATACTTCTTTAATGGAGGGTTATATGGCTATTGACCCAAAATATGAATGGAGTAGTTTACTAGAAACCCTACACAGAGATGTCAGCGATAGGGAGGGGTTTGAAAAAAATCTTCCTGAGATCAATGGCATCATTAATGAGCTTTCGAAGGAGAAGTTCAAGAATTTCAATCGAGAAGTTTATCAAGGAATCCTTGCGCTTAAGAAAGAAGTAAACAGTTTGAGCGGCGACAAGCCTGTAAACAAGGCTCAGGCTGAGGCCTTAAGTCAAGCGATAGAACGTATTTACTCACTTAAAGGCAAGGGTGAAGGCTCCGCAGTGAAAGCGAGCACAACGCCAGAGAAAGCTGCCGCCATATCACAACCAGTCTCAAGCCAATCTTCAGAAGCAATGGAAGAAACTACGGACAAAGTCGTTTCAAAATATGCTTTACCGCCTTCAAAGGTGCCGACAATCAAGCCTGCTTCTATTAATATTTTCCGACCCTATTTTGAACCCGATGAAAAAGAAATCAGCACAAAATCGGAAGTTCAGCAGGCAAAGATGAGGACGACCGACCAGGTAAGAGAAGAATGTTATCGTAAATATCAAGCATCATTGGAGGCCATATTAAACAATGACTCTTCAGATTATTCAGCCCGCTTAGGTAAAATGAGTCAGTTAGTCACGGAAACATTGGCTGATGATGTCTTTACAATTTACTGTCCAAATACTTTTAATATGATCAGGGATGAGTTAGGAAAGAAAGTTGAGACTGCAAAAAGCACATATTCTCGTTTGAAAGAAATGGATCTTAAAATTGACACTCCGGAGAATCCTGTTCCTGAAGGGTTTGGTGAACTTTTAAAAATAACTGAACAAATACTTCATTCTCTTATAAAAGAAACGCAGAATATTGCCGGGACAGATTTTTTCAAAGATTCAAAAGATAATCTATCCAATATACTAAAGAACTATCAACCTCTTGAAAGCCGCTTAAGCGAGTTGCAACGGGCAATTGATTCCCTGCCAGACCTTTCAAGGTTAGGCTCATTTGATTCAAAACTGGCAAAAATAAGGCAAGATATTGCTCTTATGCAATCAGGTCATATGTTGATGACAGAAAAACAATTAGATGATCTTTATACATTTTATAAGATGATTCTGGGTAATGCTCTCGATTCTGTTTCTCATAAAATTAGAAATTTTGACTCGAATACAACTGAAGCCGACCGCAAGCTCATCAATGGAATTTATGCTAAATTGCTTGATGTCAATAGAAGCCTCATAGAAAAAGAGGGTAAGGACATAGACATCGGCACTCGACTCGTAAATGTTTTTTTCTTTGACGAAGATGCATATAAATATGAATCTCCGAAAATTGGCGAGAAAATAAAGAAGATTAAGGACGATATTAGGCACTTTCTCGGAATTCAAAATATCGACTACAGTAATGCTAGACTGATCATCTCTGCAAATCTCAATAAATTTAAAGATGTTAATACCAATGCATTCTTTAAGGAATTAATAGACCTTCAGGAAATGATCAACGAACAGGTTTTAACAAGCCTGCCGACCGATGTAGTCTCCATTATCTTAAAGCAAAGTATTATTAGCGAAGAAGGCACTCAAGCTATGGAGGAGATTGATCGCCTGGCAAATTTATCAGAGGGATTTGCTAAGGCGAGCGAAAGGCCTGCTTTGTTTGCTGACATTTTAAGCAAGCCTCCTGGGCCAAAACAGCATATGTTAACCATTTTAGCAGAACGTGCCGGCAATCAATTGCACGATCTTTATTTGGGTAATTACGCTTTATCAGAAGATGAAGTCAAAGCACTGAAAGAGCACTGCCCAAATATTCAGTCGATCAATTTAACAGGTTGTCATTTCTTGCATGAAAGCACCCTTCTAGAACTAGCGGTATTGCCGCTCAGAAGTATCAATTTATCAACATGTTTTGGTTTTAAAAAGGAAACGTTAGCAAAATTTCTGGCAGCCTGTAAAGGGCTCCGCACAGTCGCTCTTCCTTTCGTCAACAGTGAGCTAATAAAGGCTTTGGCCCAGAACAATCCCAATATAGAATATTTGCATGTTCCAGAATTGGGATTGACCGAAGACGGCTACCAAGCAATGCAGCAATTAAAAAATTTAAGAGAGTTAAATTTGAAACTCACAAGTTTCAAAGAAGAAAAAGAGTTTATTGATTTTCTGAGTCATTTTCCTGAATTGGAGACAGTTGTTTTGCCCAAAACTTTTTCACAATCTAGTTTAGAGGTTTTATCAAAACAATGTCCAAATTTAAAAAATATTACTTTTATAAGCGGTCCTTTTGATGAAGGTACTTTAAAAGTTATTGACGGGCTATTTCCCAACTTGAAAAAACTTTATCTAGGATATGAGATAAACCCAATTAAATATGAAGGGACACGCCGTGAAGGTGAAAATTCTTATGAGGTACTTACCAGTCCACAGTATGGTGAGCCCTCTATTTAGGAGGCTAAGGTAAAGAAGGTCTTATAGCTATTCTCATTAGTGCAGCAATCCTTATAATATTATTTATTTAAAAACAGTTATTTACTTTATTGTTTTTATTTGTATAATTGATTGTTTGTTTTTAATTTATAATAAAAATTTAATAGAGGGTTGTATGGCTGTTGACACAAGATTTGAATGGAATAGTTTATTCGAACGGTTGCACAAAGATGCAGGCGATAAGAAATTGATAGAACAAAATCTTCCTAAAATCAGTGAAGCTATTAAAAACCTTTCAAATGAACAGTTTAGAAAGTTCAATCCGCAACTTTTTGATAAGGTCGTCGCATTAAAGGGAAAGGTTGTTGGTAAGACCTCTGTCTCCGATGTACAAGCGCAGATATTGTTTTCGGAAATCGATGGTATTTACCAGATGTTTAAAGCTCCAAGTCAACCATCAACAACCAAGCCTGCTACAACGGCCTCTGCATCAGCCAGCCAGTCTACTTCAACAAAGCCGACAGTGGTGTCTACAGTTGATAAATCAGAAAGCATGACTAAAGATTCAGCTTCTGTGTCTAAGGACATCCCCATTATAAAAAAAGAACATGTAAGACAAATCTTAGAGCAAGCTGAAGTTGCTGGAAAGAATCCTAAAATGTTCGCACAACTCTTAGGTGCTCCTGGAGAATTGCCTGAAGGGCTGTTGATTCCTGTAGCAAAGATCGCTGGAAGAGAACTAGAGCATCTGGTACTCGAGGGATACGAGATGACTGCTGCAGAAGCCATAAAATTGTTTAAATATTGTCCCTGTATCAAGTCTATAAATTTAGGGGAAGGATCACAACCAACATTATCTGCTGCCGTTTTTTTAGCTTTTTCGTTATTACCCAATCTGACAAGCATCACCTTGTCTAACAAGACATATAATAAATATGGGTTAGTAGAGAAAAATAGGGAAGCCATTTTGGAGTTCCTAGAAGATTGTAATAAAACGCTTGAAACATTGACAATTGATTACCTTACTAGCAATCAGGCTAAGGTTTTAGTTGAAAGCAACCCAAATTTAAGACGATTAAGGACTGAGGAGTTGTTTTTAAACAAAGAAGGCTCTCAGGCACTGCAGAAACTCAAATTTTTACGAGAAATTAATCTCAGTGGTGAGGATTCTGAATTTGATTTCGATAGTAAAGGTGAAGAAGGGTTCATTGATTTTCTTTGTCATTTTCCTGAACTTGATACGGTGGTTTTGCCAGCAACAGGCTTTAAAAAGGAAAGCTTTGAAAAATTATCAAAAGGTTGTCCTAATTTAAAGTTTATATATTTTGCAAAAGGCGAATTGGACAAATCATTTTTAGAGATGATTGATCGCCTCTTTCCCAAACTTGAAAAGTTGTATTTGAATCCAAATGGAAACGGAATGAATTTGTCCTCTATTGACCCTAAACTTTTAGGCCCGCGAAGAATCAATGCTAATAAGTATAGTGTGGAACACCGCAAATATACACTTTAGCATTAATTGTTTAAAAATTGTTGTGTTTTTATATTATTATAATAAAGTAATTTACGTTTTTAATTTTTTATAAGGAGAAAATATGTCAGTTAAGTCAGTAAGTTTCATGGATACAAAATACGAACCGCCAGTTCAATCCAAACCCAAACCTTTGAGTCTACCAAGTTCGGCATCTGCAGCTATTACTATAACTCCTGTTTCTGCTAGCGCGGCAACTGCAGCTGTAACGACCACAGCTGCTTCAGTCTTCACATTGCAAAGCGCTAATCAGGCAGTGATAGACTGTCGTTCGTTTTATGATCAATTTGATCCAGATCAGAAAAGATATACATTTGTACATTGTGCTTTTACTGAAAAAATGGTGGTGATCACTGTTGTTTATAAACAAAATATTAATGCTAAGGCTGAAAACTTGTTAATATCAATACGGCCTGGTGTTAACAATATCGGGACTCAGCCAGCAGAAACTTATGAAAAGAATGAAGGATGGACAAGGGGTTTTAGAAATTTAGCGGATTCTTGTTTACCGAGGATTGCTTTCGAATACAATATGAGATCACAGCCTTTTAAGTATACCATCAATGGCGAAAAAGCCGCCTCTTTTGATTAGTATTGTCTTCGAAAAATGTCCTAAAGATTGTCACAAATGGACTATATGGACGGTATGGACTTTATGGACTAAAATGGACATAACAATCAGTCCATTTAAGTCTATAAGACAATTGCAAAAAGTCCGAAGGACTTTAACTGCAACAGCCCAGGGCATCGCCCTGGGTAAAATTGTGTAAAAATATGGCAGCCTGTAAGGCTGCAAGTTTTTTTTTACGTGTCCGCCGGCATTCTGCCGGCTTTTAAGCAAAATTGGGATTAAATAAATTTCCTTTTCAAATTATGGTTCTTCCCTGTTCATTTAAAAAAAATATTATAAAACCAAATTAGTTTAAAAGCCGGCAGAATGCCGGCGGACACGTAAAAATTACTTGCAGCCCTACAGGTTGGTTGTTGCAAGTCCTTCGGACTTGTAATTGTTTCAAAAGACATGATAATCAGTCCATTTAGTCCATAAAGTCCATACCGTCCATACTGTCCATTTTTCTTCATTATTCTGGCCATACGAATTTAGACTTTGTCTTCTGGAATTTAAGGGGGGAGTTAGGCATAATCTATCCAATGCGGATAAGCTAACGATAGAGATATATGCTTAATGTTTTCTTTAGCAATCGGACGGAAATCTTATTAGAGCCTCTTAAGGAAGCGCTTTATTCTGCTTCCAACCCATTTACTAAGCGCTATGTGATTGTGCCTAGTCCCGCGATGAAGGCTTGGCTGATGCTTAATATCGCCAAAGATCCTGGCATCAAAGTGGCAGCAGGTCTTCAGATTTGCTATTTGGACCAAACCCTTCAAAAATTATCTGAAGATTTTCTACCAAAACACGACCTTAGAATACCCTCGCATTTAGAGCTTGTTTGGCTGATCGAATCCGAGATCAGAGAAATGATCAAAAGTAATTCTTTGCTATCAAGCGATGAGCTTACTATATGGCAGCCATTATTTGAATACTTGGGCATACACAATCACAATACTCTTTCACGTAAAGGTGAAAGGCGCCTTACGGCATTATGCGATTCTCTT
>Ga0207147_1001_pt1 | contig 80466 bp, 67 predicted proteins | sample Alteio_BWMinHeat_33_FD_153551 | JGI IMG/M metagenome (GOLD analysis project Ga0207147, IMG submission 153551) | Enriched cells from forest soil in Barre Woods Harvard Forest LTER site, Petersham, Massachusetts, United States -... | ecosystem: Environmental > Terrestrial > Soil > Temperate forest >... | reverse complement strand
ATATCGGGTTGGCGGTTGTCAGTGCTTAGGTTTGTTATAGAATCATTCAGCTGGGTGCCCTGGAATGTTGAGATGTCAGACGTGCCGCGATTGAAGAGAATCCAGGACAATATCTCTCTTTGAGGCATGGGCGGATTCGATCTAAATGAGATAGCAGGATGATTGATGTCGCCTTTCAATATAGCTTCGACTTGAATATCATCGATATCCCTGCTTGCAATCACATAAAGAGAGGTTTTCTTTTCGGGCTCTCCGGCAAAAGTGATGGTCCCTTGATTGATCTCAAAAGTTTTTCCATTGAAAGTGTACTCTCCTTTAACAACCTTGTAGGTGCCATTCACCAGGAAATGGTCGACATCTCCGGTAATGATCGAAGTGCCTTTCCATTCTGAAGTCCAGTCCTTGCCGCTGATATAGCCTTGGCCGGGAACTTCAAATTCAACATTTAAATTTAGAGGCCAGATGGTTTTTTCTTTTTGGTATACCGTCGGCATCGGCAAATGCTGGGGCTGGTTGATATATTTTACTTCCAGGGCCTGTGTGAGCTCGGGAATTTTTTCAGGCATCTTGATTTGCAGCTTGTCTGTGACCAGCTTGCCGGAAACAGTGGCTCCTTTGGCATTGCCCTGGATCCTTAAAGGCCCGCTTGCTTTTGCGAGTGCGTAGTTGAAAGGGCGGATGTTCAGCTTATTGAGTTGAAAGGTGAAATCGAAGGGGATATTGTCTTTAAAATCAAGGCGGGCAGTGCCAGAGCCGGCGATAGTGCCCGAGTCATCGCCGGTTGCTGACAAATTGGTCATGTTGAGTGTAGAACCGTTGAGGATAAAGTTTGCCTTTAGATTGCCCACATGGGCACCTAGGTCTAAAATTTCAAAGCTGCCATTGTTGATATTTAATTGACCATTTAGCAAGGGACTCTCTAAACTGCCGCTAGCACTGATGTTCAAGTTGGTTTGACCGGTTAGGTTGGTCGTTGTGACCGGCAGAATCAATTCTAAGAGGGATTCAATTTTTCCTTGTGCGGTTAACTGAGTGTGAAAATCTCTACCCTTATCAAGACTGAAAGTCATTGTTGGCAGCGAACATTGCACAGGGATGGCGGCAAATAGCTCAAGAGGCACTGGACCGATGCCATTTACCTGGCCATTGCAAATGAGCACATCTTTTCTTATTTCAGCATTGAAGTTTGCATTCCAGGGGTTATGGACATTTAATTGATCAATGAGGATCTCGACGTTATTGACAGCAAATTGCATTGTGCCGGCAAGTCCATCCGGCAGGTTGTTTAAAGTGATGTCTCCGGTTGTAGACCCTTTTACGGGTTTATTTGGATAAAAAATCGAAATGAGGTCTAGCGGAATGTTCCTCCATTTTAGGATGCCTTGAAGAAATGGGGCTTCAGGGTTAATACCTGCAAAAACTGAGCCTATGCCTAATGATAATGTTATGGGTGAGAACTCAATTGAAAGGCCTTTTTTCTTAATGTAAAAAGGTTTATCAAGGGAAAATCGGTAGTCGGCCAACAGGCCGTCGACAGTATCAAGATTTAATTCCAGGTTATCCCCAGCAGCATGATATGTCCCTTTTATGTTGGCATCGAGCATTTCTTTTTTAAAGGAAATGGTGAAAGGCCATTGAGGAGCATTAGAATTAAAAATTGTTTGTCCAATTATTTGACTGACATTGAATCCGTTTAGTGAAGCATTTTCACAATTTAAATGGATAGTGGCTACAGGATTTTCTATAGGTGAATCGACAAGTGCTTGAATTTTGAGATGTTTGGCGATGAGATCGTCAAACTGGCCATCGGCAATATTGGCGTCTAGCTCTAGGGATTGCTCAGAAGTATCTGCGTTATTTTCCTGATGATATAATCGCATCTTCCAATCGGCTTTGCCTTTCAATTTTTCCTTATAAGGATTCGTGCTTATAAGTTCACTGAGGCTTGCTATATCACTTGAGCCTTCAAGGTTGCCTAGGAATAAATTTAACGGCAGATCGATCTGGAGATTGCCTTTCAGGGTGCTATTTATAGCCCCAGCGTTTATGTTGGACAGCCCGATAATATTTCTGGAAGTGTTCCAAACAAAACCGCTAGACCATTTAAGTGCTTTTCCGGAAGAATTGCAGTTAACGTGAAGATCGCCTTCTAGCGTGTCATCGGTTAAACGAATGAGTCCTTTAGCCGATAGATGGTCCAGACAAATATCCTTTGAAGAAAGTTCTCCGCCGAAAAAGTTCAATTCAGCTGATGGTGAAGCGATGTTTCCTGCGAGCTTGCAGTTAGCCTGAATGTCTTTAACTTTTATTTTGATAGGTTGCACGATTTCTAGAGGTTGCTTCATAGCTAGCTGCAATTCTGTGCCGTCGCACTTTCCAGACTTTGTTAAGGAGATATTTCCTTTGAATAAGAGATTTCCAATAAGGCCATCAATCTGATGAGTGTCCAGATTGAGCTCGCGATTTATACGGTATTCCCCTTTGAAGAAACCCTGGCGGCCTAAAAGCTCTATTTCAGAAAAGTCATTATTTTTGTAGCTAAGTTGAAAATCACCATCTAAAAATGGATTTTGAAGGCTTTCTAAATTACCTGAAAGCAGATGGCCGATATTTTCCATTGAGCACTTGGTCTGAATGATGCTTTGGAAGCTGTACCCATGAGGTAATTTCAGTTCCTCAGCTAAGATTCCATGGCCGGATTCATTGATCCTCAAATGGGAATTCAACATTTGATCATTTTGCTCTAAAGAAATAATGACATGGGTTTCATTCCCTGGCTGGGCTGCTTTTGACAGTAGAAAATCAGTAAAAATAGTTTTAGCGAAAGGGTCGATAGAAAATCTTCCGATAATTCGCATTGGAAGCTCTTCTGAAACTAAATGGCTATATTGGGCAAGATCCAATTTTGCCAAGGCTGTTGGTAGTATGTGAAGCTTGTCAATTTGAACATTTTCGATTTTAAATTGGCCAGGAATTTGAGCCCAAGAAATATCGGACGGGCCAGACATGTCCGGCAAATGTAAAATTGACAGAGTGCCTATTTTTACTGAGTCAATGACGATATGCCTTTGGAGAACTCCCCACGGCGTAATTTTAACTTCTAAATTTTCAACGAATAAAAAAGGTTGATCTTCAATATGAACTTTGGTGCATTCAATGTGAAAATTTAAGGGGAAGGCATATTGAACTTGGGCGCATTGAATCTTGTAGCCAGTCTGACTTTCAATTTGTTTGGAGACATAGGCCACTATTTCTTGCGTGATGGCATGGCGGTATGCCAATGCAAGCACCAGTGTCAGCACCGTCAAAGCCCCGAAGAGGTATGATATTATCTTTCTCATTCTTATATTTTTTTAACCACAGAGAACACAGAGAAACACAGAGAAATAAAGAGGTAATTTTTTTATTATTCTCTGTGTTACTTTGTGTAATCTCTGTGTTCTCTGTGTTTAATTTTTTTTCTTTTAAAACGCTTGGCCTATGCTTAAGTAGACCTGGAATTTGTGGTCCACATGGCTCCTGGGAGTCAATGGCACTGCCACATCCAACCTCAGCGGGCCGACAGGGGTATGATACCTTATGCCGGCGCCGACTGACTGCAGCAGCCTCCTATTAAAATTAGGCAAAATGCTGGAATACACGTTGCCGAAGTCGTAAAAAGCGACCCATCCCCAATTCTTTGTAGCGCGGCCGCGCAGTTCCAATGAATAGGTCATAAGCGATCGGCCGCCAATAGGCTTATGCTTATGATTCAACGGGCTTACAGTCAAAAATCTGAAGCCTCTCATACTGTTGTCAGAGCCCTCATAGAACCTTTCGGAAGCCGGTAGAGTGCGTCGGTTGCTGCCAAGGATTGTTCCGAATCTGAATTGTCCAGCCAGTACATATTGATGATCGCACGTCAAAGGATAGTAGAAGGTGGAATTCATCGTATTAATGCAGTAGACAAATTGTTTTTTGATAAACTGCCAGGAGGGTATCACTCTTAAGTGAACGGTCGTTCCTATTGTCGGGTCCAATATGTTATTGACATTACTATACCTTAAGTAGAAGGGGGCTTTCAAGAGATTAAATGACCCATTGGGAACGGAATCGGTGTCATTCAAAATTTTGTACATGCCTCCATACGATATCCTGACTCGCGAACTGAGCTGCTTTTCGAGCAGCCCGCTGATGCTGAAAGAGGTCTCATGATAGCCTTTGGTCTTATCGTGCAGGGCCTGCGCGATCCAAACGAGGTCTTGGTTCGGCTTTAAGAAGTCGGGCTTGATGTAGCGCAAATTTGCCTTTTGCAGCGCTTGCCAGACGCCCAAATCAAAGCTGAGCTTCTCCCCCATTCCGCCAATGTTGCGGTGCTCCCACTCGAAGCTAGCGCCAGGACCCCAATCTGTGGAATATGCCAAGCCGGCGCCAATGCTGCGCTGCTTTCCTTCAATGACCTCAATCTGCATCGGCAGCTGCTGGCAGTCATTCAGCTCTTGGGCATAAGTGATATTGATGGAACTGAAGAGACCGATGGCTTCTAAAGCGCTATACGTCCTTTGGACCTTGCAAGGGTCGTAGATGGCTCCTTGACACCAAGCCAGCTTTTTTATCACATAGATTTCTTTAACGGAACATAGGCCTTTAAATGCGGTTTCTCCAAAATAAGCCTGAGGCCCACTGTCGACATGTAAAGTGACAATGATGCCTTGCTGGTTTTGGTCGGCAGTCACATCCCGGTCTTTGATGGTTGCCAAGGGATATCCTTGTTTTGCCATGAGGAAAAGGAGGTTTTCTTCAGCTTCCACAATCATCTTAGGAGTAGCAGGACAATAGAGGTTTACTTTTAGGTCTGTCAAGGAAATGGAGCTGTAATTAAAATTTCTGCAGAGTGAATCATTGGAGGGGACTATATAAAAACCTGTCAAGGGGTAGACGGGGCCAGGGTTGACCTTTACCAAGACGATTGCGGGACAGGTGTTTAATTGGTAGTCCAAGTTCACAGTGGCATTGTAAAGAGCCTGGCTGTGCAGGACCTTTAAGAAATTTTTAACATCAGCCTCAGCGCGGTGCTTGAGTCCGGCGACAGTAGCTGGAGGAGAGTCTTGCAATTTGACGGTGTCAGATGCGGATTCAAGGAGTTTTTTCAGCTGTGGGGACAAATTGCCCTCGAAACACACTCTGTAGGATTCGATACTTGAAAGTTTGAAAAAGCAAAACAATGCAAGAATGAAGAAGTAAGTGTAAGAGCGTAGCAGCATGTAAAAGAATACTAGTTTTAAAAGATATTATTATCTCTTAAATTGCTCTTTTTGAACAAGTAAACTTCACGGACAATGGTTTTAGTTTTTCCGTGCCCGCGCGCGTGCCCGTGCCCGTGCCCGAAAAAATGATTAACGCAGAGACGCGAAGGCGGAGAGACGCGGAGTAAATTATAATTTATTAATATTTTTTCCCACAATTTTTCGAGTATCTCTGCGTCTCTCCGCCTCTGCGTCTCTGCGTTAATCGTTAGATTATCGGGCACGGGCAAGGGCAAGGGCAAGGTTTTTCGGGCATGGGAACGGGCAAGGGCAAGGGCAAGGGCAAGGGTTTGTTATTATTTCTCTAATATGTTAAGACAAAAGGATGAGATACTGGTTTTTCTTGTTCCTTTTAGTTTTTTTCAACGGGTATTGCGATGATCCATCGTTAGAAGAAAAGCTAAAAGATCATATTCATTTTAGCCAAGATCAGCCTAATACCGTCGGCTTAATTAAAATTGACGACCGCACTTCTGGCATTAGCGAAGCAACCTGGCTGTATGTGAAAAAATCTTTGGAATATTACAAAAAAACTCGTCCGGCCTTCATCATACTGGAATTGAATACTCCTGGTGGTGAAGTCTTTGCGGCTCAAAAAATCTCCGATGCCTTAAAAGAATTCGATACGCAAGAGGGCATACCAACTGTCGCTTTCATCAACAATTGGGCCATTTCGGCCGGTGCTATGTTGGCCTATTCTACCCGCTTTATTACAGCCGTCAAAGATGCCAGCATGGGAGCAGCCGAACCTATCCTCATGGGCAATACCGGTGAAACCAAAGAAGCTTCCGAAAAAGTCAATTCCGCGATTCGCAGCGATTTTGCCAGCAGGGCTCGTTTTTATGATCGTAATCCCTACATTGCTGAAGGCATGGTTGATAAAGACATCATCCTTGTGCAAAGGGATGGCAAAGTCATAAAACTCAACAATGAAAATGAAATTCGTACAAAAGATCCCGATCCCGATATCATTGTAAAAAATAAGGGGAAGCTGCTCACATTCAATGCTGAAGATCTCCTTAAATATAATGTAGCTAATTTGCTGCTGTTGCCGAAAAAATTGGAGCCTATCACACCTGAAGAACAGGAAAAAGGCCAATGGCCAGCCAGAAAGACGCTTTTATTCCAGGAGCCCTTTTTCAAGACGATTCCCAATGCCGCGATTGACGCTTATCAAATGGATTGGAAAACACGCTTCTTTGTTTTTTTGGCCAACCCTATTGTTACCTCGATTTTAATGCTGGGGCTAATGGCGGGCATCTATCTTGAAATGAGCTTTCCCGGGGCTACCCTGCCGGCTACCATAGGCTTTATCTGTCTATTTCTAATCGTTATTTCAAATTTATCTTTGCAGATCGCGGGCTGGCTGGAGGTGATCCTGTTGATTACCGGTTTGGCTGTGCTCATTTTTGATTTGACCATACTGCCAACCTTCGGACTGCTTGGTATTATTGGAGCTATTCTTTTCTTGGCAGGACTGGCAGGAATGATGATCCCAGGAATAGGCTCAGTGAATTTTGATATAGATACTCAATCTTTGAATGCTGCCGGAATAGCAGTCCTGGAACGCCTGGCATGGTTTTCGGCGACTATCCTGCTCGGCATTGTTTTAATTATGATCCTGGCCCGCTTCTTTACGCCAAAGATGACAGCCTGGAGCCGCTTTGTGCTTTCAGGACATGAGCAAGATGCTTCTCAAGGGTATATAGCCGGTGTTGATACAGCACATTTGCCGCAAGTGGGATCGAAAGGCAAAGTCATGGCCACCTTGCGTCCGGCTGGCAAGGTGGTGATCAATAATGTTATCTATGATGCAATCAGTCCTGGTAATTTTATAGATAAAGGCGAGGACATTGTGGTCGCTCAGCTTAATGGCAGCGTGATTATCGTTAACAAAGCAAAATGACTATGACAACATTCATTTTATTAATTTTAGGCTTCTTGTTTGTCCTTCTGGAATTTTTTATACCAGGGGCCATTATGGGCATCATCGGAGGCATTTTACTGCTGGTAAGCATAGTGACGTTTGCGCAGCTTACCCTGTCCTTTGCGTTGACATTGATTTATGTCCTTACGGTAGGTTTGTTGCTTTATGGGATGGTCAGCTATACTTTGAGGAAAATCCCAAAAGCAAAAACAAGCTTCAGCATTTATCTGCATAGGGACCAACAAGGGTATCAGGCCTCAACCTTCGATGTCAAGGCCATCAACAAAAAGGGAATCGTCATCTCCGACTTAAAGCCCGGTGGCTACATCCTGGTGGATGGGAAGAAGCAGCAGGCTATTTCGCAAAGCGGTTATATTCCGGAAGGTAAAGAGGTGATTGTCATCGGCGGAGAAGCGGAAAGCTTGATTGTTATTGAGGCCAATAAGGAATTGTAATAGCCTGATCTTAAAAAAGGATTTAAAAATGAGCCACATGTTTGCTGAATTTAATATTGAATTTTCCATCTTGTTTATCTTTCTTGCCGTTATTGCGATCATTATTCTAAGCATCTTAGGAAGATTTATAAGTTTATGGTTCCAGGCATTCGTTTCTGGGACTCCAATACCGTTGTTCAATATCATTGGAATGAGCATGCGTAAAATTCCACCACAAATTATTGTGATTGCGCGCATCACCCTTTATAAAGCGGGCTTGAAAGATATCTCTGTCGCCGACTTGGAAACCCACTACCTGGCTGGCGGCCATGTTCCCGACGTCGTCTTCGCGATGATCGCTGCCGACAAAGCCAATATCCCTCTAGATTGGAGACGGGCCACTGCCATCGATCTGGCCGGCAGAAACCTGCGCGAAGCGGTCCAAACTTCTGTGAATCCAAAGGTCATCGATTGCCCAAGACAAGGCGAGTACATGACCGGCGTTTCAAAAGACGGTATTCAGATCCATGTTCGCGCCCGGGTCACTGTCCGAACAAACATTGCTCAATTGGTTGGCGGTGCTACCGAAGAGACGATTATAGCTCGAGTTGGAGAAGGAATTGTGAGCGCTATCGGAGGCTCGGAGACTCATCTTCAGGTACTTGAGGCTCCGCAAAGGATCTCTAGATTGGTGCTTGAAAAGGGATTGGATTCATCGACAGCGTTTACCATTCTTTCGATTGATATAGTTGAAATGCACTTAGGGGAAAATATTGGAGCCAAACTGCGCGTTGCCCAAGCTGATGCCACCAAGCAGATAGCTCAGGCTGACGCGGAAAAACGCCGCGCCATGGCTGTTGCCGAGGAGCAAGAGAACATTGCAAAAGTGAAATTCATGGATTCGCGATTAGTGGAAGCAGAGGCTTCGGTGCCATTAGCAATTGCCAAAGCCTTTGAGACCGGAAAGCTTGGCATCATGGATTACATGCGCTATCAAAACATCAAAGCCGATTCAGAGATGCGATCATCGATAGCAAAACCCGATGAAGGAAAATCAGTTTAGTGATAGCAGAGAATTCAGAATCCAGAATCCATAATTCAGAATATTCCCAGATCATTCTGTATTCTAAATTCTGTATTCTGGATTCTGAATTCTGAATTCCTCTAATTGAAAGGTGCCTGAAATGGACATAACAGAATGGATTGGCTTCATCATTAGCGTCTTCGCCATTTTGTTTTTGCTTATCCGCACCCATAAGCATGATAAGCGAATGAGCCAAAATCCCGAGGAATATGCGAGGCGGCAACGTGAACGCGACCGCGAGCTGCGCAAGCTACTTAATATCGAGGATAAAGAAGAGGAAGAAGACGACCTCGATGAAGACTTCGATGAAGTAGAAGAAAAAAATGATCAACGATACGAAAATGTTTTACCCGTTGTCCCTCAGACTATTATTAATTTAAAAACGACTACGAATATCACCCCTCCTAGACCGGGTCCTATAAGACGCCTGGACCAAATCAAATACAAAATTTCAAAAAGCAGCCAAGCAGCCTTTATTATTCAAGATGCTCCCTCAAAGGGACATAAGATCACAAAAAAAGTTTCATCTAAAGAAATGATCGTCATGCGCGAGATCATCGGGCCGCCAAAAAGCTCATTAGCTCGCATACATGATTATTGGTTATAGCATCAATGATGACTCCTCGAGATAACTACCTCCGTATAAAACAAGAAATTAATGACATCTGTGCCCGATGCGGCCGCAATCCGGCTGAAATCACTCTTCTATGTGTCAGCAAAGGATATTCCTGGGAAGAAGCACAGTCCGTATACGATGCAGGTTGCAGAGACTTCGGAGAAAATCGCTTGGAAGAAGCGATAAATAAGATGGCATTAGCTCCTGAGCACATTAACTGGCATTTTATTGGATCCCTTCAAAGCAATAAAGTCGGCAAAGTGATTGGCCGGTTTAGCCTTATCCACTCTGTTGACAGCGTTAGATTAGCTGAGAAGATCTCTCAATACAGCATGGCATCCGATGTCATCACTCCGCTGTTATTGCAAGCGAATACCTCAGGGGAACCTTCAAAACATGGCTTGTCTGCAGAGGAATGGTTTCAACAATTTGACAAACTTTTACTTTTGCCAAACATAAAAATTGAAGGTTTAATGACCATGGCACCTTTTAACGGCTCTGTAAATGTTGTTCGAAATTGCTTCAAGGAATTGAGAATTTTAAAAGAACGGCTGGCTGAAAAAGCAGGAACTAGAGTGGAACTCAAATATTTGTCTATGGGAATGTCAAACGATTATAAAATTGCTATTGAAGAAGGAGCAACAATTTTAAGAATAGGAACAGCCATTTTCAAAAATTAACTCTGCCAATTCAAAATAATTGCAATGTAACTAAATGAAAGCTATGATAACGAATTAGATGTTTTGGAGGACTCATGGACCCAGCTAAAGCAAAAGAAATTTATGAAGACTTATATAAAGAGATCAATGGCCGGTCGCTTTCTTTGGAAGGGCGTGAAAGCCAACAGTTAAGCAGCAAGTCGTTTGTTTACGGAGAAGCCGTCCTCAACCCATTCATAGAGCTTATAAAAGAAGCCAATCCTGCGCCCGGTGGTGTTTTTCTGGATGCCGGCTCAGGCACTGGTAAAGCGGTCTTTATTGCACACCTCTTCTTTGATTTTAAAAAAAGCGTTGGTGTAGAACTTCTTGAAGCACTCTACAAAGCCTCTGAACAAGTTTTAGAACGTTATGAGAAAGAGTTTAGACCTCAAATAAAGAATGATGTTGGTGATAGAGAAGTTAAATTTATCCATGGAAATATTTTGGATATAGATTATAGCAACGCCGACTTGGTCTTTATGAATTCTACCTGCTTTCAGGAAGATCTCATGGAAGGATTGGTTCCCTATGTTAATGATATGAAACCTGGTTCCACTCTAGTGACTTTATCAAAAAGTATAAATTCTCCTGCTTTTGAACTATATAAACAAAAAATGTTCGAATTCAGTTGGGGACAAGGTACCGGCTTTTATCACCGTAAAAAATAAACGTAGAGGCTGTGAAAAAATTAGAATTCGAACGATTTTGATGAAATTTTTTAGTAGATTTCAAATTTCACCCCCCGACAGAAACGTCTCACGTGCCGTTTTGGGAGGGGGTGAAATTTTGAAAGATGCAAAAAATTTCGCAAAAGCGTTCTGAATTTCTATTTTTTCACAGCCTCATAATGTCTTTTGCCAAAAAAAATTATGGACGAAAAGCAGGCAAAAGAAATTTTGGACAATTTATACAAAAATGTTGACGGCCGTTCACTTTCTTTAGTAAAGCCAAATTCACCTGAATTCGTTTCAAAATCCTTCACTTATGGCGAAGTCCTATTCGATAGCTTCATTCAAATTCTAAAAGAGGCCGATCCTAAGGAAGGCAGCGTTTTCTTGGATTGCGGTTCCGGCATCGGAAAAGCTGTCTTCATTGCTCATCTGCTCTATAATTTCTCCGTCGCTGCCGGCATCGAATTATTGGATTCACTCTATCAAGCTTCTCAACTGGCCCTCGATCGTTATGAAAAGGATATCAGACCTCAGTTAGGGAGCGAATTTAACAAAAAGAAAATTAAATTCGTCCACGGTGATATGCTCGATATCGATTTTACACCTATCGACCTGGTCTTTGTCCCCTCCACATGTTTTCAAGAAGACCTCATGAGAGGCCTGATAGAGCCCATGAACGACATGAGGCCCGGGACTAAAGCTTTCTCAGTGTCCAAAATCCTATGCAATCCCAATTTCGACCTCTACAAGGAGAAAGTATTCGACTTCAGCTGGGGCAAAGGCACGGTGTACTATCACATCCGGGTATAAGGTTAGTTCAAAGTGCAAAGTTCAAAGTGCATAGTGCAAAGTGTATACTCGGCACTCGGGACTTTGGACTCAACACTTTGCACTATGCACTTTGAACTTTGCACTAATAAAAAACCCTTGCTGAATTTAGGGAGTGCGTGTATATTAGTATTCATTGATTTTAGGAGATCGAAAAATGGTACGTATCAGTAAACAATCAGAGAAGCGGAGCCGTTCTCCGCGTCGTCATAAGGATCCTTCGGAGAAGACGGGAGCTCTTAAAGATAATCTGCCAAAGGGTTTTAAAGAACATGCAAATGCCCTTGAAGGAGATGCAGGTTCAAAAGGATTTATTCCAAAAATTAAATAATGCACCTGAAAGGATAATTTACTATGTCTAGACATGCTAGTTTTGGCAAGGCCAACAAAGGGTTGACTAAGCGCAATGTTCTGAAGCGTTTCGAAAGAGTGAATGTTTTAAAAAAACTTAACCGCTGGAATGCTACAGATAATAAACGCGTAACTGGTCTTCCAAAGACGCCTGTTGCCTAATTTATGGCTCTTGTTGAATCAGGTTAATAGCCGAAAGACAAGAGCTGCTTATCTATTTACCAAGTTTCTTTAGTGAAAGTTGAAGTCATTAATAACCAATCGGTTATACGCCTCTCTAAAATTCGCATCAAAAATATTGTCAAGTCTGTCATTACTTTTGAAAACAGAGTTTGCGATGAAGTTGCCATTCATTTGGTGAATACAAAGAAAATTTGTGAATTGCATCAACAGTTTTTTAACGATCCTTCCACGACCGATTGCATTTCTTTTCCGATTGATGATTTCAATGATGCCTATTGCCACATTGGCGAAGTCTTTGTCTGCCCTCAAACTGCAGTTGACTATTCCAAAGATCATCATGCCGATGTGTATCAAGAAATTACGCTGTATATTGTTCACGGCCTGCTGCATTTAATGGGGTATGACGATATTCAAAAAAAAGATAGAATTAAAATGCGCAATGCGGAAAAAAGGCACTTGGCAAATTTAAAAAAGCTTAATATAACTTTAAATTAAAAATGGATGATATGGACATCGCACCCAACCCGTGCCCGTGTGCGTGCCCGCATCCTATTACACATAAGTCTACAATAGAGACATAGACACAGAAAAAATGCATTGTGTATAGTAAGCTTGTGCTCCGGAGGAGCATAATATTTGTAGCCCACAGTGTAGCGCCAAAGGCGCAAACTGTGGGTGCAATTAAGGTAATATGATAGCCCTAGAAGGGCGAAATAAAATATGACGCCCAAAAAGGGCTTTTTTTATTATTGCAATAATACCCACAGTTTGCGCCTTTGGCGCTACACTGTGGGCTATAAATATTTAGCTCCTCCGGAGCAAGATCTGTGCCCTCGTGATTGACTTGTGTTAATAGGATGCGCGTGCGGGCACGGGTTGGTTGCAAAGTCCATAAAATAATATTACTCCAAAGGAGCCTTCCTTGTTTTTCTTAAGCCTGCTATTAATCGGTATCTTTTTCTTGCTCGGAACAATTTTTTTGACAGCAATGACCAGCGCCCTTCGGCGCATCCATAAAAGGGGCTCTCAAATTCAGCTGCAAAGCTTTGGTAATGCTTTTTTTTATAGAAAGCTTCATTTATTTTTCCTACCCAATCATGAATATGAAGGCATTTTCTTTGCTGCAATTTGTTCGCAGGCCTTTACCCGTTTTTTTTCTATTGCTGCCTTTCTTCTTTTTTTCCTATTTCAATTTCAAATTTTGCCCTCAGATATAATCTCCCAACAACCTGTCTGGAATTGGTTTTTCGTCTCTCTTATTACCTATGCTTTAGCCGCTTTCTTTTTAGGCGATTGCCTACCAAGGGTTCTTGGCTCGCGATATCCTCAGTCTACTTTGAAGATCTCAACTCCAATAGCCTCTGTATTTTTGGTGATCTTTTTTCCCATCACATACCTATTTATTAAAGCTGCCCAGGCCCTTTCTAAGACCTTTTATTTGGACCTTGCTTACGAGCCTATGGCTGAGGCCCAAAGAGAAATTATCGAGATGATCCAAAATGTTGATTTCCAAGAGGATCTGGAAACGCATGACAAGAAGTTAATCGAATCTGTGATGAAGTTTAAAGAAAGAATAGCGCGCGAAGTGATGGTCCCAAGAGTTGATGTCTTTTGTCTTTCAGCTGAAACGACCATTAAAGAAGCTGCAAAACAGCTTCAGAAAGAAGGGTATAGTAGAACACCCATTTATCGCGGGACTGTGGATAATATTGTCGGTGTTTTAATGTATAAAGACATATTAACAAAATTTATTGAATATCAAGAGAAGGGTAACGATGCTTCCATTTTGGAAGCTCCTATTGAAACGATTCAAAAAAACGTTCTGCATACACCCGAAACTAAAAAAATCTCCAACTTGCTGCAAGAATTTAGGAAAAAACAAGTGCATTTGGCCATTGTGGTCGATGAGTATGGCGGCACTGAAGGCATAGTTACAATTGAAGATATCTTAGAAGAAATCGTCGGAGATATTTCTGACGAATATGACCAAGAAGCGCAGCTCTATTATGCTCAGGCTGATGGAACCTGGGTTGTCGACGCCCGCATGAATATTGTGGATTTTGAAGATGAATTCGGCATAGAAATCCCAGAAGAAGGCGACTACGACACCGTCGGCGGATATATCTTTCATACCGCCGGAGCCATCCCTGCCAAAGGCTTTGTCATCCATCATGACGATTTTGAAATGGAAATCCTTCAGTCCAATGACCGTAGCGTTGAAAAAGTCCGCATCAAGAAAATTAAAAAGCCCCTTGATGAATAAAAATAGGAAAAAAAGAATTCAGAATCCAGAATCCAGAATTCAGAATAGGAAAAATGTCCATTGTGCGACTTCTGTATTCCTTATTCTGAATTCTGGATTCTGGATTCTGAATTCCATTATCTAAGATTCTGACTCCTGGCTCCTGACTCCTGACTCCATCTTTTCTTTCTTAAAACGAACCAATTTGCTATACTCCCTTCAAATGAGGAAGAGTTAAATGAATCTAGATAATTTAGCATTATTTCTAATTATTTTTTTTATTGGTTTGACCTTCGGCGCTTTCTGCTATTGGATTTTTCAAAGATTGAATTTGGGAAAATTTGAAAAAATTGCAAAAGAAATTTTGCATAAAGCCGAACTACAAGCTCATGAGATCAAAAAGTCCGGAGAATTTTCACTAAAGCAACAGCAACTCGAACAACAACGCGAGATGGAATTGCTTTGGCAAACTGAAAAAAGAAAAATCCAACGCGAAGAAGATTGGCTGAAACAAAGAGAAGATAAGCTCGAAAACAGAATGAACCTGGTCGAGAAAAAAATCACCGAAATCGAAAAACGCGAACATGTTCTAATTGACTCCAAAAAAGAACTTGAAAATGAAAAAAACTCAGTTGCCGAAACCCACTCAAAGCTTCTTGCTGAATTAGAGAAAATTTCCGGCCTAAGCATCACTGAAGCTAAAGATATTCTCATCGCAAAAATGACGAATGAAGTCAAAACCGACGCTGCCAACCTAATTCGACGCATCAAAAAAGAAGCGGAAGAAGAGGCCGACAGGGAAGCCAGCAGCATTATCGCCACTGCCATCAATCGATTAGCTGTCTCATGTGTTTCCGAAGCAACAATCAATACGGTCGCCATTCCTAACGATGAAATTAAAGGGCGTATTATCGGACGAGAAGGCCGGAACATTCGCACCCTCGAACAAGCTACGGGCGTCAATTTCATCATCGATGATACCCCTGGCGCTGTTGTTCTTTCGGGGTTCGATCCCATCCGCATGCACACCGCCAAAATGGCCCTCACCGAGCTTGTGTCGGATGGCAGAATTTATCCTACCCGAATTGAAGAAGTCGTTGAAAAAGCCAAGGTCAACATCAAAAAACAGATCAAACAATATGGCGAAGATGCTGCCTTAAGAGCCGGCATCATGAACCTTCATCCCGAGATCATTACGCTTCTTGGAAAGCTGAAACTCCGCTATAGCTATGGTCAAAATGTGCTTGAGCATTCGCTTGAAGTCTGCCATTTAATGGGGATGATTGCTGCTGAGCTATGCATTGATGTTCAATTAGCCAAAAGGATTGGACTGCTTCACGATATGGGAAAAGCCGTTTCACATGAAATGGAAGGCTCGCACGCTGTTATAGGCCATGACCTTGCCTTGAAGTATGGCGAATCTAAATTTGTGGCCAATGGCATCGGCTGCCACCATTTTGAAATGGAGCCTTTAACAGTGGAAGCCAGCTTCTGCAGTTCGGCTGACGCAATCTCAGCCTCGCGTCCCGGAGCCCGCATCGAAGCCGTTGAAGAATACATTAAAAGGCTTAAGAAATTGGAAGACATTGCCTGCCAATTTCCAGGAGTTGAAAAAGCTTATGCCATGCAGGCCGGCCGCGAACTGCGTACAGTCGTTCTGTCAGATCAAGTGGATGACGATGGCATTGTCAGCCTGGCAAGAGACCTGACTAAGCGCATAGAAGACGAATTGGCTTATCCGGGAAGAATTAAAGTCACTGTCATCAGAGAAAAGCGCGTAGTGGAATACGCGTCATAATCGCATTAAGGTATCTATGGAATTACCCTTAGCCTATTATGGTGACCCTGTCCTAAGGAAAAAAGGGGAACAGATCACAGAAATCACCGAGGAAATACGCCAATTGGCTAAAGATATGGTGGACACCATGCGCGCAAACAATGGCATCGGCCTGGCGGCACCGCAAGTCCATAAGTCCCTCGCCATGTTCGTTACAGAGGTGCCTATACCAAACCAAAATGAAGAGACCGGTGAGAACGAATGGCTCCCAGGTACTGTCAAAGTCTTTATCAATCCAAAAGTTGTCGATTACAGCGATGAACAATGGACCAATGACGAAGGCTGTCTTTCAATTCCCGAGGTTTTTGGAGCGGTCGCAAGGCCTGTCGCCATTAAGATCCAGGCAAAAGACTTAGATGGCAACGACATTGAAGCCGAATTCACCTGGCTGGATGCGAGATGCTTCCTGCATGAAAATGATCACGTCAACGGAGTTTTATTCATCGACCGTGTGCAGGGCAAAGAACGTACCGAGCTCGAGCCCCAATTGCGCTCGCTTAAGAAAAAGCTCAAGAAATAGAATCCAGAATTCAGAATCCAGAATTCAGAATCCAGAATTCAGAAGAAGGAATACAGAAGTCAGATAATGAATATTTTGTCTCCTTATTCCGAATTCTGAATTCTGGATTCTGGATTCTATTTTTTTAGTTTTGTTCTAGTATTGTACGGATTCTTGGATTTACCCTATCTCTATCATAGGCAATATAAGTTCGAAGACTAAAATCATTCTTATCTTTAATAGTAGGATCTCCGCCGGCTTCCTTAAGTTTAGTCACCAATTCAACTCGACGTTCTTCGTTTTGGTTTATTGTTTCTAATGGAGCAGAACTCACTTCTTCTTCATCTTCCTTATTCATGCTAATTCCATAAGTAGAGGATGTGCAGGCTAAGCTTAATGCAGTAAAGCGTCCCGGGAAGCTGCAAAGATTGATAATGTCGGGACAGAAGAAAGGTGTTGCGTAGTCAGCAATAATAGATGCAACTGTTGTTGGAATAGATGTCAATTGAACTATCGATGTAATGAGTTGTATATTTTTCGGTGTAGCAAAATCTAATATTAATAGAGCTTTCTTATAAACAAGCAGAGTGATCTCTTTCATACATAAGACGTGTAAAACAGAATTTCCACGATCATTTAACTGAGCTATATTACTTCCGTAGAAACCCAACGCTTGTCTAAATATGTTGGGCGGAATGGAATCCATTTCGGCAGCGCAAAACAAAAACTGACTGTTCTTGACATAAGCTTGGTATTGAGCATTTTTCCCTACATTTTCTTTTATAAAAGTTTCTAATGCCTCTTTAGTGACTTTAGTAACTCGAGAATCTGCAATAAGAGCCTGGTCATCTACTGCTTCTGATTGATTTGATGTAAAAGAAGTTGGGGCAGCTGCTGCAGTTGATGCTACTGACATAAAAATTCCTTATTAGAAAAAATATTTCTGAAAAGAATAGCAGATCAACTGTTTAATTTCAAGAAATTCAACTATGGATTATTTGGGGTCAACTGGTCCGCGAGAAGTGCCATAATTTTGGGATTTAAAACTAACCCTAGTTGATTACCTATAAACTCATCGCGCGACGTCTTGTTGAGATTTCCCCCAGCTTCAAGAAGCCTTGCGACCAAGGTAACACGCAGAGTTTCTCTTTCAAAGAAAGTAGATGAAAATTCAGGGCATGAGTCAGTTTGGTTGATTGGTATTGCAATACCATTGTTCGCTGCATAGTATAAAGCATCATAACCCCTGTCGTTGGGTTGATTGACCACATCAGGGCAAAAGATGGTAACCGAGTATTGTGCAATAATGCTGGCAATAGGCGGTAATAAACTAGTTAGATTACAAAATTCTTGAACATCTTCTGTAGTTTGTACTGTGACTTTTGATGAAAAAAAGAGTATTGAGAGAGCTTTATCATAGACTAGCTGGCTAATAACTGATCTCATGCACAGTCTTTGTAGAACTGTATATTTGATTACACTATCATTGTCTTTGTTATTAAATTCGCTTAAACGATCTCCATAGACGGACAATACTTGCCTAAAAATATTTAGAGAAATGTCATCGCTTTCTGCTGCGACAAAGAGAGGGTCATTTTGAAAGCAAACCAAACTTCTATTGTTAGCAATTTTTTCTTTCAGTAAAGCATCTAGTGCAGGCTTGCTAAGCTTATCTCGATGATCATTGTATATAAATGTAAGTGCATTTGAATCATTTTGATTAGAAGAAGAACTCGAAGAAGCCGCCGCTGATGCACTTGCTACTGACATAAAGCTTTCCTAGTATTATAATTAAGATATATGTGAAATGACTATCTCAAAGAGTTTTGTTATTGTCAAAGAATTATGAATATGATAAGATAATCATCTTTGAGTAAATTATTTGAGAATTTTATGTTCGACCAAAACATCAAAAGTTTGATCTACAGCCACGCTAAAGCAGCTTGCTGTTCTCAAGTTTTTTCAAAAAATTCTCTTCTTTCCCTTTTCCTTAGCCTTCAAGGCTAACATATTATTATCCTAATCACTTTTTTTGCCCCTTAATTCAACAAAGCAAATAGCTTTCTTGAAAACTAAATCGATCACTGCTTGAGCAGTTAAAATTAATTTATTTTTATTTGAGGCATCTATGTCTAATATTAACGAAAGTACCTGGAAATCACAGTCAGGTTATGTGTGGTCTTTGATTGGCTCGGCAGTGGGCTTTGCCAATATTTTAAGCTTTAGCGCTCAAGTCTATAAAAATGGCGGCGGCGCGTTTTTAATTCCTTATTGCCTGGCATTGTTTATGCTGGGAATCCCGTTGCTGCTTTTAGAAGGCATGATCGGCTACAAGCTGAAAGCTCCTGTGGTGACGGCTTATGGACAGGCCTGCGGGCGCATTGGCAAAACACTTGGGTGGCTGGCGATTTTGGCCTGCTTGACCATCGGCGGATTTTACATCGTGTTGACCGGATATTCGGCCGCTTACACTTATTTTTTTGCGATTGATGCCATTCCTGAGGATTCAAAGACATTCTTTTTGCAATCCTTTTTGAAGGTCAGTGAAAGCCTGTCCGATTGGGGAACATTGTCAATGCCGGTTTTCTTTGCCACCGTTGCTGTAGCCATAGCGACCTGGCTTGTTTTGGTCAGGAATGTGCGTGATGGGATCGAAAAAGTGTGTTCGACTTTTATGCCGCTGTTGGCTGTGATTATGACCGTTTTTGCTATTGCAGTATGCTTTTTGCCCGGCGGCATCAATGGCTGGATGTACTACTTAAAACCCGATTTTTCAAAATTGTTTGATCCGGCACTGTGGCGCGATGTTTTTGGGCAGTTGTTCTTCAGCTTGTCTTTAGGCTTGGGAATTATCGTGGGTTATTCCCGCCATACTGGGCAAACAACAAATATCGCTCGGGCCATGCTGTACGTTGCTATGGGAGACTTCGCTGTTTCCTTTATTTCTGGAGCAGCAATTTTCGGCTGCCTGGCGCACATTAGTTATGTCCAGGGGATCCCATTTGACTCGATACTGACCAGCGATTCGACCTTTGAGATCGGCTTTATCTTGTTCCCCAAGATCTTAAAAGCTTTTGGCCCATTGTCGCAATATTTGGGTATGACCTTCTTTTTCTGCGTGTTCATCGCGGGCATTACCGGAGTATTCTCCATTGTGGAGAGCATCGCTGGGAATGTTGAAGTCGAATTTAAAACTTCAAGAAAAAAGGCTGTCACATATACCATAGCTGCCATCATGGGATTGGCGACGCTGTTTTCAATGAGCAATGCCTCGCATTTGATCGACGCTTTGGCTCCAATGGTGTTGGGCACAAATATGCTGATCGGCGGCCTGGCATTGATAATAGTGTTCCAGTACATATGTCCCAAACTTAAGAATGACCCGTTGTGGAGATCTAGAGGCCATTACACATTCTATGGCTTTTGTTTGCGCTATGTCGCTCCAACTTTGTTGGCGATCATCTTGATCGGAAATATGCAGCAGGAGTTGCAAAGTGTCGATCTTGCCAAGGCTATTCGCTGGGCATGGTTTTTCATAGCCATTAGCATTTCGTATGCCATGGCCAAGTATTCGGAGGATTTAAAACCGGTGGGCGCGAAGGAATATATGAAAGCATAAAAATGAACCACAGAGACACAGAGAAGCACCTTCGTGCACGTGTGCGTGCCCATGGTCTACTGGAGAGATTCACGACACTGAGCTTGCTCCGGAGGAGCTAAATATTTGTAGCCCACAGTGTAGCGCCAAAGGCGCAAACTGTGGGTAAGTAATGCAAAAATAAAAAAAGCCCTGGAAGGGCGTCATATTTTATTTCGCCCTTCCAGGGCTTTCTTATTATTTTTAACATTACCCACAGTTTGCGCCTTTGGCGCTACACTGTGGGCTACAAATATTATGCTCCTCCGGAGCAAGAAAAGCTAACTATGCACTATGCATTTTCTCTGTGTCTCTGTGGTTATTTTTTATTGTTTCTGTAACTTGACTTGTGGATTGGACTCGTTAAGCTTTTGCCCTGAGGAAAGCTTCTGGATATGTTCTTTGGTTTCTTTGTATTTCACCAAATAGGCGACGAAGGGGATGGCTGCGACGCCAGCAATGATTCCTGCTGAGATAGTAAGGCCGATTGCTGTTACAGATGCCAGCGGCACAATTGCCCAGGCCGCCAAAACGCCTACTAATCCCAACACGCATAATCCGACAATGACTCCAAAAACAATAGCGCAGATTTTTTGAATTCTAAGATCCGCTTCCGCTTTTTTCAAAGCTTCTTTAGGGTCCTCAAGAGTAAGCTTTGTGTTAGCTTCGTTGTTATTTAAACCTAACGCTGTTGATGCAGAATTATTTAATGCTAACCCTGTTGTAGGAGGAATTGCCATTTTCTCACCTTTTTAAAAATAAAGGAATTATTTTACTAAAAAACGAATTAAATAGCAATGGGTTTATTCTTTTGTGGCGAAGCTGGCAGGCGAAGAAGAAGCAGATGCAGGTGTTGCCATAGTTACGCCTTAGTGCCTAGTGCTTAGTTCTTAGTGCTTAGTGCAAAGTTTAAGCCGTGAAGAGACTGACTGAGCCGCGAAAGCGGCAGAGCAGCACTGCATATGCATCAAGCTAAAGAAGAGTGAATTATGAGCAGCGAGCGCAGCGAGACTGCTCTTTGGAGTGCTGTAGCTTGCTACAGCTTTTAAATTGCGCAATCAGGAATTAGAATAAGTTAATATATAATAACTTAATGTAAATTTTCAACGTATTTGATAATATTTTTTCATCCACGTATTCTAGTAAACCATTTGTGAAATTAAAAGCTGCAGCAAGCTGCAGCACTCCAAAGATCAGTCTCGCTGCGCTCGCTGATCATAATAAACCATTATTTTAGCTTGATGCATATGCAGTGCTGCTCTGCCGCTTTCGCGGCTTAAACTTTGCACTAAGAACTAAGCACTAAGAACTAAGCTCTAAAAACTAAGCACTTGCATTATTTGCTCCCTTCCAACATTTTGGCAGCTTCTTGATCGGAGATGAGTTTGCCGAATTTTTCGAATTGGATTTCAGCAATTTTGGGGTTGAAGTCTTTAACGCGGTGATCGAGATGTCCATAGCGTAGTCCAATAAAAGGAATATTTTCTTTTGCGCAATATTCTTCGACAGGAGTGATATGATTGTGCTTATCATTAATAAATATCACAAAACTTGGTTTATAGTTGATTTTTTCCAAGAGCATTTTTAAGGAAACGCCTTTATGAGTGTTGGCAGTGAAAAGAATACCGCCATAATAAAGATTTGGGTACTCGTTAAAAAATAATGCACCGTCTTTACCGGGGGATGTAACTGTAAGATCAATATTGATACTTTTAAGTTGTTCTTTGGTCCGACTATACATATCTAATGAACGAGTTGTAAGACCTATGATATCGTAGCCTCTATTCTGTAGTTCCTGAACATATTCAGCGGTTTCTGCCTCAGCCGGTTTCATCATTGTCAAATTCTGGATGGCAGTCCATTCATAGACAGTTCTCCATAAAGCGACATGTTTTTCCACGCCTTGCTTAATATATTTATCCGTTTGATACCTGAACCATTGGTCATTTCCCAATTCCTGGGCTGGCTCCATGAGGGTATTGTCGATATCAAAGATGATCAATGCTCCAGGCTTCAGATATTTTTCCGTTTCCTTGATTTTTTGAATTTCAACTATGTCAGCAAAGCAAAATGAGAATAGTGTAAGGAAAAAAATGGAAATATAAAATTTTTTGTTAGACATAAACCACCATAGAGAAATGAGTTAAAGGCATAAGCAACATATCAATGGCTGGGATTTTCGCTCAAGATTATTGAGAACTTTTACACTATGTGATTCACAATAACGACCTTACTTCTCAATTTCATATTTTCCAACTTTTTCTTTGGAGTAAAAATAGGCTGAATGCTATATTACAACTCTGTTTATTAATGAAGTATCGGAGTATAGCGCAGCTTGGCTAGCGCGGCTGCTTTGGGAGCAGTAGGTCGGGGGTTCAAATCCCTCTACTCCGAACAAAGGCTCCTATTCCTCACGGAATAGGAGCTTTTTTTTTGCTTTGAGGTTGTCATGAGTTGGATCGAATGGAATCCGGATCCGGTAGCTTTTACATTGCCGGTGATGAATAGGCCAGTGTTGTGGTATGGAATTTTATTTGCCTTCGGCTTTGTGGTTGGCTACTTCATTTTGATTCAGATCGTCAGTCAAAGGCTGCAAAATAGCCGGCATATCGACAGGAAAACATCACAGCCGCTTGCTTTGGCCTTTGTGGACCGCTTTACCTGGATCATCGTGGGCGGTATTGTGATCGGAGCTCGGTTGGGGCATGTCTTCTTCTATGACTGGCCGTTATATCAAAACAATCCGACTGAAATATTCATGGTGTGGAAAGGTGGGCTGGCAAGCCACGGGGCTGTTGTAGGTGGACTTTTTGCAGTCTTCATTTACCAGCGTCTCATGAAGAAGAAATACCCTGAGTATAATTTCATCAACCTGCTTGATGATATCGTTATTCCAACGGCATTTGCAGCATTCTGTATCAGAATAGGCAACTTCATGAATCAAGAGATCCTAGGAGTGCCGACTCAATTGCCTTGGGGGGTTATTTTCATGCGACCTGCCGATGGAGGCGACATTGTTCCGCGCCATCCTGTTCAGCTCTATGAAGCCTTTGCCTATTTCCTCGTGTTTATTTTTCTTTTAAGCTTATGGAAAGTCAAGAAAGGCCAACTAAGGCCTGGGTTGCTTAGCGGGCTTTTTTTCATCCTCGTCTTTGGAACAAGATTTTTCATTGAATTCCTGAAAGTTTCGCAAAGCTACGTCATTAATGAAACTTACCTCAGTACAGGCCAGCTGCTCAGCATTCCTGTAATCCTGGGAGGTTTCCTCCTAATTTTTCTTCAACTTTCAGGAAGGTCGGGGAAGATCAAGGCATAATCTTCCGGGAATACTTTTTTGCAGGCCTCGTTGGCGGCCTCTTCGCTTATGCTTATCATGTGGGACCCAAATCTGCCGGAGAGGAATCCGCCGAGTTCTTCTAACGCAGTTGTGATAATGGCGATGCAAGTTGTTGGATCTCGGCCATTATTTTTATAGTAAGCATCCGCCAGGTTATGGGCGATGCCGAAGACTCTGTTTTCGATTTCGATGGTGTCCATTGCCTCTCTGATCTTGACATCGAGAGTCTCAATATCTTCTATTTGTTTAGGCTTTTTAAAAGGCAAGTTAGGGATATCTTGTCCGGATGTCATAAGGCTCCATTATTGTTAAGTGGTCATCATAATCATTTAAAAAACTTTTTAATATCAATTTCTGAATTCCTCAAAAATAACAAAGCCTATATTCTTCTATGAAAAGGTTCTTTCGATGACACAATCGCACATTTCAGTACTATTGCAGGAGACTATAGATTCATTTTCTGATGTTGATCTAAAAATATTTGTGGATGCCACTTGCGGGGCGGGGGGGCATTCAAGCGCTATTCTGGAAAGGTATCCGAGCGTTGAAAAGTTGATCGGCATTGATCAGGATCCTGTAGCGCTTGCTATCGCTGAAAAGCGCTTGCAGCCGTGGAAGGAAAAAGTGAGCTTGTTGTCCGGCAACTTCTCCATAGTGTTACCGGAATTGCCTGAAAGGGGGATTGATAAAGTCGATGGCATTGTGATGGACTTAGGCGTGTCATCGATGCAGTTGGACATGGCGGAAAAGGGGTTTAGCTTCATGAAAGATGGTCCTTTGGATATGCGCATGGACCCTTCGTCAGAACTAACTGCAGCAGATATTATTAATGATTGGTCTGAGCATGAAATAGCAAAGATCATTCGAGACTATGGTGAAGAAAAGCAATGGCGACAAGCAGCTAAGACGATAGCTGAGGCTAGAAAAAAGGGGCCTATAACGACCACCAATCAGCTGGCCGAAATTTTAAGGCCCATTTTTGCCTGGAAGAAAAAAGGGATAAATCCTTTGACGCTCGTTTTTCAGGCCCTTAGAATACGCGTGAATAATGAACTGGAAGTGCTTGAAAGCGTATTGCCCTCAGCGATAGATATGTTGTCTCCCGGTGGAAGGTTGGCGGTGATCAGCTTTCACAGCCTGGAGGACCGGATCGTCAAAAATGCTTTTAGATATGCTGCCAGCGATAAATATGATACTTCAGGGATCGGAGGGGTCTTTTTAGATAAAGATCCAATAGTGAAGTTGGTAACTAGAAAACCGATAATTCCGGGCGATGAAGAAATTGAAGCAAACCCGAGAAGCCGCAGCGCCAAGCTTAGGGTAGTGGAAAAGTTATGAGCGCGCCTACCAGCAAGCACAAGACCTATGTTGATATCATGATCAAATTGTTTATCTGCATATTCGCTGCAGCTTTTACAATTTACGCTTATATTGAAAAGCAAAATGAGCTCACAGGGCTTAGAATTGCTATACCAACATTGGCAAAGGAACTCAGACAGATCAATGAGGAAAATATTCGGCTTAAATATGAGATCGATCAATTTGAAAGTCCTATCCATCTAATCGAGCTGTCCCGCAAGCCGGAATTTGGACATCTTAAATATCCGCATGTCGATGACGTCATTATTTTAAATGAAGGAATGGTGCCCGTTGAATCTGGCGTTGACAAATCCATGATTACTGATGAAAAGGGTAAGGAATGACTCCTGACAAAGAAGTTCAAAGAGTAGACCGCAAAAGAATGCTTTATTTGACCATTGGCCTGTTTGCCCTCTTCTCTTTATTGATTGCCCACTATTTTAAAATCCAAATTACAGACGGCGAAAAGTGGCGAAAGATTGCCAGGAGGCAGCATTATTTCGCCATTAAAGAACCTTTTCTTAGAGGAACCTTTTACTCTAACACCGGTATCAAAAAGGCCCACCCTGAAACTTTGCAAAAACTTGTTGTCGACGTTCAAAAATTCCATCTTTATATAGACCCCATCTCCATTCCTCCGGAGAATCGAAATCAGATGATCTCTAAGCTGCTCAAAATTCCCAGTCTGACTCCTGCTGAAAAAAGCGCGTTAAGCGCTCAGTTTAAAAAGAAAAGCCGCAGCCGCAAATTGGCTATGTGGCTCGACAGTTATACTAAAGAAGAGATTTTAGAATGGTGGCTGCCTTTTGCTAAGAAAAATAATATTGTCCGCAATGCATTGTTCTTTGTAAGCGACTATCAGCGGTCCTATCCGTTTGGCAAGCTTTTGGGACAAGTACTGCACACAATTCAGAACAACAAGGACGAGATCACTAAGCAGGCGCTCCCGACAGGCGGCCTGGAACTGGCCTTTAATAAATATTTGCAAGGCAAACAGGGCAAACGCCGTCTGATGCGGTCGCCCAGAAATGCTCTCGAAACCGGAGAGCTTATTTTGGCGCCTCAAAATGGAGCTGACATATACCTCACGATCAATCATTGCCTTCAGGCTATAGCCGAAGAAGAAATCACGAAGGGAGTAAAAAAGAGTAAAGCCAAGGCCGGCTGGGCGGCAATGATGGACCCTTATACCGGAGAAATCCTGGCTTTGGCCCAATATCCTTTTTTCACTCCGTCAGATTACAAAAACTTTTTTAACGACCCGCTTTTGATTGAGCACACCAAAGTTAAATCCATCACCGACACCAATGAGCCAGGCTCGGTCATGAAGCCCTTTACCATTGCGATTGGACTGATGGCCAATGATGAGCTTGTCAGACGATCTGAGAAACCCATTTTTTCTCCGGAAGAAAAAATGGACACCTCCAACAGCAGATTTTCCGGCCGTTCTAAGCCATTGACTGATACCCATTTCCATCACTATTTAAATATGAATATGGCCATCCAGAAGTCATCTAATATTTACATGGCCAGGCTTGTCGAGAGGTTTATGCCGAAGCTTGGTAAAGAATGGTATCGCAATGCCTTGCAAGAGACTTTCGGCTTTGGCCTTAAGACGGGAATTGAGTTGCCTGCCGAGAGCAGCGGGGTGATTCCAACTCCCGGTAAAAAACATCCTAACGGAACTTTCGAATGGTCAGGATCAACGCAATACTCCCTGGCCATGGGCTATAATATTCAATGCACGAGCCTGCAGCTATTGAGGGCCTATGCTGTCCTGGCAAATGGAGGCTATCTTGTCAAGCCAACTTTGATCAAGAAGATAGTCAGAAATAATGAGGATGGCTCGCAGACAATTTTCTTTGACAGAAGCACTCTATGCGACGAGCCCAAAAAGAAAGTCCTGGATGACAAGATCATTGACATGGTCGTCAATGCGATGAAATTTGTGACGAAAACCGGCGGGACGGCTTCCAGGGCCAATATTTGGGGATTCACCGAAGCAGGCAAGACCAGCACAGCCAAAAAAATTGTCAATGGCAGCTATTCAGAAACGCAGTATTACGCTACTTTTGTGGGGTTTGCTCCTGTAGAAAATCCGGCATTCATCCTTTTGGTCGGCATCGATGAACCCGAATATGGCTATAAAGCGGGCATTGGCAAGCTGCACCATGGCGGTACCTGTTCGGCTCCAGTTTTCCGAGAAATTGCATCTCGATCACTAGCTTATTTGGGGGTAACACCTGACGATCCTTTTGGCTATCCGAAGGGAGATCCCAGATGTAATTCTGAAAAGGCAGATTGGATGCCTGAAATTCAAAAGTTGAAAGAAATGTATGAATCATGGAATAAAAGTAGTCATTAAGAATTGATGTTTTTAAGAAAAAATTTAGAATTGAAAAAATAAACTTAAATAAATTTAAAATCATATGAAAATTAAAAAATTAGTAAAGGATATCCCTGATATTCAAGTAAAAGGATCGAAAGATATCGAGATCACTGGCGTCTGCTGCAACTCAAAATTAGTTTCTCCGGGAAACCTCTTTGTCGCAAAGAAAGGGAAAGCCCATGATGGGAGTCAATATATTCCTGAAGCCATTAGCGCTGGGGCTGTCGCTGTCTTAACGGATATTTATGATCCGTCACTTAAAGAAATCACGCAGCTTATCCATTCTGATGTGAGATTGATGGAAGGACTAATCGCTGCCAACTACTATCAATTTGCAGCTGATGAGCTATTTATGATAGGGATCACCGGCACAAATGGCAAAACAACGACCTCATTTCTTCTCAAGCATATGATCGATAAGCTTGCCGGCCCTTGCGGCGTCATTGGAACAGTAGAATACATTATCGGCAAACATCGTTATCAGGCCACCTTGACATCGCCGGATGTGATTACCAATCATAAACTGCTCAGGGAAATGGTATTGCAGGATTGCAAATCAGCAGTCATGGAAGTGACCTCGCATGCCCTTGAACAGGGCCGGGTCAATTATATCGATTTCGACATCGCTGTCTTTACAAATTTGACTGTCGATCACCTAGACTATCATCAGACGATGGACAACTACTGCAACGCCAAGCAAAAGCTTTTTAAGTCTCTAAAAAATAAGCCGAAGCGCGATGCCAAAAAAACATTCCCTAAAGTGGCTGTGATAAATGGCGACAGCCCATGGAAAGATAAAATCATCGAAGGTTGCACAGCCAAGATTTTAACATATGCCATTGATCACTCTGCGGATTTAAGAGCGACTGACATCCACATGAATTCGGATCATTCGACATTTACATTGAATTATCACAATCAGAAAATTGAATGCAAAAGTCCCCTCGTAGGAAGGTATAATGTATACAATGTGCTGGCGGCATGCCTGACAATGCTAGCAAGAGGTTTTTCATTAGAAACCATTGCACCAATGATCTCAACGTTTGTGCCAGTTCCTGGCCGTCTGGAACGTGTCAGCAATAAGCTCAATTTGAAAATTTATGTCGACTTCGCCCACACCGATGACGCTTTGATCAATGTGCTGGAATGCTTGAGAGAGCTCAAACCAAATAAGATCATTACTGTCTTTGGATGCGGCGGAGACCGGGATCAGACAAAGCGTCCTAAGATGGCCCAGGCTTGTGAAGAGCTTTCCGATATCTCCATTGTCACTTCTGACAATCCGCGCTCGGAAGACCCAAAAGTCATTGCAGAACATATCTTAAAGGGTTTTAAGCGCAAAGATAGCCATACTGTGGAGCTTGACCGTCATAAAGCCATCGAGAATGCCATCAACATGGCAACCGCGGACGATATCGTTTTAATCGCAGGCAAAGGTCATGAGCCCTATCAGATTTTTGCTCATAAAATCATTGAATTTGACGATAGGAAAGTTGCCGCTCAAATATGCCAAAACAAATTTAACTCAAAACAGTAACAGCATGTGGAAAAATTTTCTCTTTGTTAATTGTCTCTTCATCATCTTTTTGACTGCCTGCTCGCATACGCAATATGCTCGCCAGCCTATTCCTATGCCTGGGATGATGATGCCTATTGCGCCCCCCATACCTGAAGAAAATCCAATGATCGCAGTAAACACATACCTTAAGCCAAGAAATAATGCCTTGATCATTATTGATCCCGGCCATGGTGGAAAAGACCTAGGGACCGTAGCAACAAAACCGCAGCGCTATCAGGAGAAATTTTTGAATTTGACGACTGCTTATATGGTCAAGAATTATCTTGTCCAAATGGGCTACGCAGTTGAACTCACCCGAACTAATGATGTCTTTGTTTCTCTCGACAAAAGAGCCGAGTTTGCTAACGAGAAAAAACCGCGCCTCTTCGTCAGCATCCACTATAACTCTGCGCCAAGCAAAGATGCCGAAGGAATTGAGATTTTTTATTACCTTTCGAAAAAAAATCCCTTGAGAAGCTCAAGTTCAAAAAAACTTGCCAACTCAATTCTTAAACGTGCTATCAATAATACAGAGGCCAAATCCCGTGGAGTCAAGCATGGCGACCTAGCAGTCATTCGCGAGACCAATATGCCTGCTGTGCTAGTTGAAGGTGGATTTTTAACTAATGCTAACGAAGTTCTAAAGTTAAAAGATGCCTCTTATTTGAAAAAAATAGCTTGGGGAATAGCACAGGGAATAGAAGACTATATCGAGCAAAGCCAAGACCAGCTCATAGCAGATAAGAAATAATTAAAAAAATGAAAATCGTCCTCGGCGCGAATCGAACGCGCGACCTGTTGCTTAGGAGGCAACCGCTCTATCCCCTGAGCTACGAGAACGTAATAAAATGAGATAAGCAACAATTAGCTTAAACAATTAATGGCTTTCTCTCAAGTATTTTAAAAGGATGGGTATCTATGCCGCAAGCTGACATCGGTTTAATTGGCCTGGCTGTTATGGGCCAAAATCTAGCGCTCAATATGAACGACCATGGATTTACCGTGGCTGTTTTCAATAGGACCACTTCCAAGGTGGATGAATTCCTTGCAGGCCCAGCCAAAGGCAGTAAAATTATTGGAACCCAATCCATACAAGAATTCATCAAAGCCCTTAAGCGTCCGCGCAATATTATGCTAATGGTCAAAGCAGGGGCTCCGGTTGACGAATTTATTGAACATCTTTTGCCCTACCTTGAAAAAGGGGATATGATCATCGATGGAGGCAACAGCCTATTTACTGACACAAACCGCCGCGTCGACGAGTTAAAGAAAAAAGGACTCATTTTCATCGGCACTGGCATTTCAGGCGGAGAAGAAGGCGCCCGCCACGGTCCTTCCATCATGCCCGGAGGTAATCCGGAAGGCTGGCCGCGCATCAAACCGATCTTCCAGGCCATCGCTGCCAAAGTGGACAATGGCGAACCTTGCTGCGATTGGGTAGGCGAAGGCGGAGCCGGCCACTATGTCAAAATGGTCCACAATGGCATTGAATATGGCGACATGCAGCTGATCTGCGAAGCCTATAATCTTCTTAAGACAGCTTTAGGGTTGACCGCTGCTCAACTGGCTGAAGTGTTTGCCCAATGGAATAAGGGAGAACTGGACAGCTATCTGATTGAGATCACAAGCCTGATCTTCAAGCACAAAGATCAAGATGGGGTCCCCCTTGTTGATAAAATCCTGGATGTCGCTGGCCAAAAAGGAACTGGCAAATGGACTATCATCGATGCTCTTGATCAAGGAATGCCGCTTACATTAATTGGAGAAGCCGTTTTTGCTAGATGCCTTTCAGCGCTTAAGGAAGAACGTGTGGAAGCTAGCGAAGTTTTAAAAGGGCCCGATGCAAAGTATGACGGCAGCTCGAGCGATTATATCGAAGATGTACGTGAAGGACTTTACGCTTCAAAGATTATCAGCTACGCCCAAGGCTTTATGCTGATGCGCCAGGCTGCCTACGAATATAAATGGAGGCTTAACTTTGGTTCCATTGCAAATATGTGGAGAGGCGGATGCATCATCCGCAGCAGATTTCTTGCCGATATCAAAAAAGCTTTTGATAAAAACCCTGATTTAAAGAACTTGCTCCTTGACAACTTCTTCCAAAAAGAAATCCAGCGCATGCAAAAAGGCTGGCGCAGATCTGTGTCACGGTCCGCTGAATTGGGTATACCCACGCCTTGTATTAATACGGGCCTGGCTTTCTATGATGGCTATCGCTCTGCTCGCTTGCCGGCAAACTTGCTGCAAGCCCAGCGGGATTTCTTCGGAGCCCACACCTACGAACGCCTGGACCAGCCTAGAGGCAAATTTTACCACACCAACTGGACCGGCACCGGAGGCATCGTCAGCTCCACCTCCTACAATGCTTGAACAATGACCAATTTTGAAAAGGCCGGCAGGATGCTGGCCCCACGAAAAAGTTTTCAATTTTGTTCGTGGGGCCGGCATCCTGCCGGCCATTCATAAAGCTGTTCGTGGGGCCGGCATCCTGCCGGTAACCTTCACATTAGCCCGTAAGGGCGATTCTTTCGATAGCCCAGGTCAAGTGCGAGCGCGTAAGCGCGAGACACGCAGGCCTGGGTAAAATGCAGGTATATATGAAAGCCTCCGTAGGAGGCGGCTCTTTTTAGCTTGAATTATAATAATAAAAAAAATATTTTTCTTGCATGACTCAAACTTTCTCAGACGTTTTATTACATATAGTATTCAGCACGAAAAATCGTCAACCTTTCATCCATTCAGGCATTGAAAATAGATTGCATCAATATATCGTTGCAGTCTGTAAAGATTTAGATTCACCAATAATTCAAATTGGCGGTATGCCTGATCATTTGCATATTTTATTATCACTATCAAGACAAATAACTATTGGTGATCTGCTTTCAAAAATAAAATCGAACTCTTCAAGGTGGGTGAAAACGATCGATATTAACTCAAAATCTTTTCAATGGCAAAAAGGGTACGGCGTTTTTGCTTTAGGGGCATCTTCGCGGGAAACCGCTATTCGATATATAGCTAATCAAAAAAATCATCATAAAAAATTTACATTTCAAACTGAATTTATATCCTTATTGAAAAAATATAATATTAAATATGATGAAACAGATTTGTGGGATTAGACTATTCTAGAGCCGCCTCCTACGGAGGCTTTCATATATACCTGCATCTTACCCAGGCCTGCGTGTCTCGCGCTTACGCGCTTGCACTTGACCTGGGCTATCGAAAGAACCGCCCTTACGGGCTAATGTGAAGCCTACTGGCAGGATGCCGGCCCCACGAAAAAGTTTTCAATTTTGTAAAAATGAGGTCGGCAGAATGCCGGTTGTTCATAAAGCGATCTGAAACTCACATGGTTTACAATTGAAAAGGCCGGCAGGATGCCGGCCCCACGAATTTTGTTTTTTGCTTTAAGCTTTTAGAATGATTCTTTTTATTTCATCAAAAGTAGGTTGTCTATTTAACTTTGCAGTTTCTTGATGATATTCATCAAGCGGACGTTTTGCAATTTCCTTGCCATTGGCAAAGAGGGCTGCGTAATGATTGTAGGCAGTTTTATTTTGTTCAATTTGTTGTCCAAGCTTGTCACACCGTTTTGCGTCATAAATAACTAAAAGTATATTACCTATGATAGCAATAGATTCAACTAGCCCTCTGACAATATGCTTGGCTCCTAAAGCGGCCTCTTCTAAATGATGTTGGCGTAGTTTCCCCGTAGTGAAAATTGCACAAGCTAAATGAACAATAGTATGGACAATTCCCAACAATATTCTTCCTATCCCAGTGATGGTGCTCACCACAGGAAAGAAACCTAGCTTATTGATCAAAGGAATTTCAGTCTTGCCATCTAATGAGTCTGAACCATCTTTTTTGGTTTCGTATGCCATATAAGTGTACAGATCAGGTCTCTTATCTGACCCTAGTAGTAAATTGCCTGTGGCTGAAAAAGACATTATTATCTCCTAATTATTTTAAGATTTGTTTACTTTCATATTACATATACTTAAGCATTTCGGTAGTGGTGTTAAGGTTATTGAGTTGTTCTTTAAGGTTATCATCAAGGACGATTGGCTTTCTGGCTATTTCTTGACCATAAGCGTACAGAACTGCCTGATTTGCAGTACTCATGTTTTGATGGCTTTGAGCAAATCTTTCGCATAAGACTATTCTTCTCAAGTTGATTATTACCATGATAATATTTCCAATGATTGGGAGAATTTCGATCAATGCAATCCCAAAATTCCATGCTCCCAATGCGATTTCTTTAAAATGATGGTCTCGCATTTTACTGAATATTGCGGCTACACAATGAATGATCATATGAGCTAAGGCTAATAATGCCCTTCCAAGTCCAGTGAATGTGCTAACAACCGGTATATTCCCTAAATAATTTAAACGGTGCATTTTTGTATTGCCATGCCAAGCGGTAGAAGATGCAAACATCAAAGTTGCTATATCAGGATTGCTTGGTGATCCAGGTAAAATATTTCTTGTTGCGGAGAAAGACATGATTATTTCCTTTTCAAATCGATTTTTTATTCACGGACTAATACAAACATTAACAGTCATTTATTAACTTGCCATATAGTTCAGCATTTCGGTAGAGGTGTTGAGATTACGACATTCGTCAATAATGTCATTTGATAGAGTAATTTGCTTGCGGTCTATTTCTTTTCCATAAGCGAACAAAACAGCTTGGTTGCTATAGCCAGCAGGATTGGCGTACACAATATCCTTAGCCAATTTTTCATAATGTTTTTGTCGTTTTATGTTTATCAATGCCATGGCGATATTTCCGATAATCGGAATCATTTCAATTAGCCCAAAGCCAAAATTCCACGCACCTAATTCCGCTTCTTTCAGATGATGGTCTTTTAATGTAGAAAATATTGCTGCTACTAAATGAATAATCATATGTACTAAGCCTAGTAGTGCTCTACCAAGACCAGTGATAGTGCTTATTACAACTCCCCATCCAAAGTAATTTAAAAGGTGTGCTTTTGTGCTGAAATTGTAAGATGATGTGGATGAAAAAGCCAATGTCGTTATATCCGGATTTTTTAGAGATCCAGGTAAAATATTTCTTGTTGCGGAGAAAGACATAAATTTACACCTTTATTAGAGGACAGTAAACTATATTAAAGAACATCTAATTTAGCAATATAAAAGCACTAATAAAACAACAGTTTAATTTAAAAATATAAATATATTTTATTTTTTTTCGTTATTTGTTAATATTGTCGAGTAATAATTTAATATGTAAATAGGTCCATTATGGAACCAACTAATTCAGTCTATAATTTTGAATTGGAAACGCACGACAAAATTGCCGGTTATTTTGCAAAAGCGGAGATTAATTATCCCAAAGCTGCAAGATTAGGCGGCCTGGCGATCTTTTTGATCACGCTTGCCACCAAACCGCTTATTGCTTTGGCAGCAGCTGTCGAAGCTGTTGTGAAATTTGTCATTAATTTACTTGGATCTATTTTCAATGCAAACTGCCGCCATCATTTATGGCCGTCGACTCAAAATTTTATTGAAAATACTTTTTATCTAGCTTTAACGCCGATTATCACCCCGTACCAGGCATTTGCCAGGGGTATTGCTTGTACTGTCAGCCCCACTGATTACAAAAATGGTTCGCTGGCCAAGTTGAGGTTCCAGTTAAAATCGAAATTTTTTCAATAATATAGAACTAAAAAGCCGGCAAAAGCCGGCTTTTAAGAACGAAAATTGTAAACTACATGCAACTATTCATCAGGTGCTACGCCCATAGCCGATGCTGCTTCAGCTTCAGCAGCTGACAATGCTGCATCTGCATTAGCACTATTAGCTGTTGCTGCAGTAGATTTGCTTGCTGCTTTTGCTGCTTTGACTTCTTTCTTTAGGGCTTCATTGGCTTGCTCAGCTTTAGTTTTAGCTTTTTCAAGAGCTTCATTTTCATCATTTAATTTATTCAGTTTTTCATTGAGTTCTTTGATTTTTTTTGCATCGTCTGTGGAAGTGGCAGATGCTATGGCGGCTGCTTGCGCAGTTTTGGATGAAGCTGATCCATGAGTTGGGATGATGCCAAGTTTTTCGTGGATTTGATGATTCAGTGTCGGGTATGTCCAACTAAATAAAATAGTAGAAAGGAAGCCTACAAATAGAAGGGCGACTTTAAGGAGAGTTTCTAGCGGATGCCAATATTTTTCCCATGTTTCCTTCGGATTGGCTGCAAACAATCTTTTTCCGCCCATGATACTGAGTTTTACAATGCCCTCTACTGGGCTCTTAAAAATATCAATAGCCAGTTCACAGATAGTAACGACAATCAAGGGGAATCCTGCTAATCGTCTGGCCACTTCTTTTTTAGCCACGCTTGATGATTGACCTAAACTATAGGTCATCTCGAAATATCTATCTACCATACCCATAAGAATGACTCCTTACAAAATTTTTTTTACTGTACATTGATGCGTCAAGATACAGGATACGCTTATAATCGAGTTCAAAAAAATATTGCAAGAAAGATCGGGGAGGATCTAAAAATTTTGAGATATATCAAGGATTTTATCGACGACTTCATCGAGAGTTAAATCAGAGGTGTCAACAAAAATAGCATCATCTGCCGGTTTAAGTGGCGAAACTTCCCTGGTGGAGTCGTAGGTATCGCGCCTTTGGATTTCCTTTAAGGCATCTTCAATGGTCAAGTTGATGGTGTCAGCGGGAAATTTTGATCTGAGCTCATCAAAACGCCTCTTGGCACGTACTTCGGGCCTGCCTGTTAAAAAGATTTTGACTTCTGCATCGGGAAAGACGAAGCTGCCCATATCGCGGCCTTCAAAAACGGCATTAACGCCATCGCCTAATTTTCTTTGTATTGCAACGAGCTTTTCGCGCACGATATCGATAGCTGAGACTTTTGAAACCTGAGAAGTCACAGCTTCTTTTCGAATTTCACTGGTGACATCTTGCCCGTTAACATAATAGTGTTTGTCGCCAAAGTGGACGGCAACTTCATATTGGAAATCCTCCAATGCATTCTTAATGGCTTTTTTATCATCGAGGTCGATATTTTTTTGGATTAGGTCGTAGGTCAGACAGCGGTACATGGCACCCGTATCATAAAAAATGAATCCCATCCTTTCTGCCACCCATCTGGCAACAGTACTTTTACCTGTTGCCACAGGACCATCGATTGTTATGATCATAATGTTCTCTATAAGTATCCAGTGCTCGGTCTTAATCTTAATCTTGATCTTGATCATAATCTTAATCTTAATCTCGATCAAGACTGAGATTAAGATTAAGATCAAGATTAAGATTAAGACCGGGCTCGGGCTCGGGCGCGGGCGCGGGCTCGGGTTTAGCTCCTGACTCCTCTTTCTATTAATAATGCAATTTCAAGAAAAAGTACATAAGGGGGGCTGTAAATACGATTGAGTCTACGATGTCGAGGACTCCCCCTAAGCCAGGCAAGTGGCTGCTGTCTTTTACTCCCATGTTGCGCTTTAAAAGGGATTCTGCGAGGTCTCCGAACTGAGCAGTGATGCTTAGCAAAATTCCCAACCAAAGGCTTTGCCAATAAGTGAGGCTGAAGTCATTGTGAAAAAAATGGTGAGTGACGGAGGCAAAGATAAGGCTGCTAGCTACAGCTACGACTAGGCCACCGATGGCGCCTTCCCAAGTTTTTTTAGGGCTTATGAGAGGGCATAGCTGATTTTTTCCAAAGCGTTTTCCTATAAAAAAGGCGCCTGTGTCAGTCATTTTTGTGACGATGAGCAAATAGAGCAGGCTTAAACGGCCGTCCATAGCCTCTTGAGAAGGCTTATAAAAATTAATTAGAATTAAAAAGCTTAGCGGGATTGTGAGATAAAGAATTCCGAAGAAAGTAATCGATAGATTGACGAAGGGTTCGAAGCCTTTAATAAAGTAGTAGAAAAATGCACTGGCCAGGCTGAATCCAATGATAAGATGGGGCAGCAAAGTAGCTTCAGTATATTGGGTACTTAGAAAAGTAGCCAGCACATATGCTACGGTGGTGATGAGTCCGATTTTACTAAGCGGATGAAGTTCTTTCAAAGTGGCAATATGATAGTATTCCCAGACGGCAAGGCCTATAATCGCCGCCATGAGCAAAACGAATATTAAACTAAATGGCGGTGTATGCGACAGGTAAATGGCCACAAGCATGCAAGCTGTGCTGACGCTGCCCATAATTAAGCGTTGTTGTAGATTGTTCATTTTGCTAAACATCAGGCACCTCCCCAGCGCCGATCTCTTTTTTGGAAATTAATTACGGCATCGAAAAGGTGTGTCGGAGTGAAATCCGGCCAGTAGGTGTCGGCAATATACACTTCGGTATAAGAGGTCTGCCAGATAAGGAAATTACTGATGCGCATTTCGCCGCTGGTGCGGATCAATAGGTCTGGATCTTTCCATTTTGAAGTGTCTAGATATTTTGACATGGTGTCTTCGTTCACTTGATCAATTGTCAAACGATTGTTGTCGATGTCGCTGTATATTGCTCTCATGGCTCTTGTGATCTCGTTTCGACCGCCATAATTGATAGCGATGACCATGTCAATATCTGAACAATGGGCAGTGATCTTCTTTGTTTCGTCCAGTGTATCCAGGATGCTTTTTTGGAAACGAGAAGTGTCTCCGATGGCGTTTAAGCGCACATTATGTTCGAGAAATATAGGCCGTTTTTCAACAAGCCATGACTCTAGCAGCCATAACAAAAATTGAACTTCTTCTTGATCTCGCTGCCAATTTTCAGTGGAAAAAATATAAAATGTAATGACCTTGATCCCGATTTCTTTGGCTGCCAGTACAATGTCGATTAGGTTATGGGCTCCGGCTTCATGGCCGGTCGCTTTGTCAATATGCTGTTGTTTGGCCCAGCGGCGATTGCCGTCCGGTATGATGGCAATATGATGGGGGATTCTTTGCTTGTTGAGCTTAAGCATGAGCTCAGGAGTAAAAAAAGCATCATGAGAAATAGGAATTGGTTCAAATGTGTAGCTCATTGTCGACAGCCTATTCTCCAGCCTTTAATACTTCCATAAAGGCGCTTTGAGGAATGTTTACTTTGCCGATTTCCTTCATGCGCTTCTTACCTTTCTTCTGCTTTTCCCAAAGCTTTCTTTTTCTTGTAATGTCGCCCCCATAGCATTTTGCGGTGACATTTTTGGTAATGGCACGTATGGTTTCGCGGGCAACAACTTTGCCACCGATGGCAGCCTGAATAGGCACTTTAAAAAGCTGTTGAGGAATCACTTCAACTAGCTTTTCACAGATAGCTCTTCCTTTAGCCTCGGCTTTGGAGCGATGGACCATGCAAGAAAATGCATCGACAGGTTCTTCGTTAACCCTTACTTCGAGTTTGATGATATCGCTTTTTTCATAAGAATCAAATTCGTAATCAAAGGAAGCGTAGCCTTTAGTTATAGACTTCAGCTTATCATTGAAGTCGGTGATGATTTCATTTAAAGGCAGTCGATAAGTCATCAGGAGGCGTTTTGCATCTAATGTTTCAGTTTTTACGCAAATGCCCCTTTTCTCCATGCCTAAATTCATCACTGCCCCCAAATAATCGGCTGGGGTGATGATATGGGTTATTACCCATGGTTCTTCGACTAGCTCGATGTGGGCAGGGTCAGGATAATGGCTGGGATTATCGATATCTTTTATGCTGCCATCAGATAGGAGGAATTTATAAATGACGCTTGGTGAAGTTGAGATGATGTCGATATCGAATTCTCTTTGGATCCTTTCAAAAACGATCTCAAGATGCAGGAGGCCTAAGAATCCGCAGCGGAAGCCGAACCCAAGAGCCATGCTGCTTTCCTGTTCGATATGTAGCGCTGAGTCATTGAGCTGCAGTTTATCTAATGCGTCTCTCAACGCTTCAAAATCCGATGAGTCTATTGGATAAATTCCTGCAAACACGACCGGAGTGATCAGCTTGAATCCAGGAAGTGGTTCAGGAGCAGGATAACGATGCAGGGTCACTGTGTCGCCGACTTTGACATCGGTCGGGGTCTTGATGTTGGCGATCATGTAGCCCACTTCACCAGGCCTCAATATATCTACGGGACGCGCTTTTGGCGTGAACACGCCGACTTCCAGGACTTCGAATGATTTTCCTGACGCCATCATGCGGATTAAAGAGCCTTTTTTTATTTCGCCGCTGATCAATCGGATGTAGACCATGACCCCGCGGTAGGTGTCATAATGAGAATCAAAGACCAAAGCCCGCAACAGTTCATCTTCAGGTTCTTTTGGAGGCGGAACATCGGTCAAAATCCTTTCCAGAATATCCTCAATGCCTATGCCGGATTTTGCGGAACAGCAGATTGCGTTGCTCGCATCGAGTCCAATCCCTTCTTCGATCTGGCTGCGGACACCTTCGACATCGGCTGTTGGCAGGTCGATTTTATTGATCACGGGGACTATTTCGAGATTTCTTTCTAATGCGAGGTGAACGTTGGCCAAGCTTTGAGCTTGGACGCCTTGGCCGGCGTCGACAACGAGCAATGCGCCTTCACAAGCAGAAAGCGAACGAGATACTTCATAGGTGAAGTCAACGTGCCCAGGAGTATCGATAAGATTGAATTGATAGGTCTCGCCATCTTTGGCCTTATAGATCATTGTAACAGGGTGAGCTTTAATAGTGATCCCGCGTTCTCTCTCCAGGTCCATTCCGTCTAGAAGCTGTTCTTGCATTTCTCTGGGGGCGACGGTATGCGTTTGTTCCAGCAGGCGGTCAGCTAATGTGGATTTGCCGTGGTCGATATGAGCAATGATTGAAAAATTGCGAATTTTTTTTATATTGTATTTGAACATTGTGGATGAATTTTGTAAGAGGCTTTTTTTATTTCAACTTAAGGTAATTAGTCTAATTGATTACGATTAACTTTTCAAGACAATAGACTTCCTTAATTAGAATAAATTTGAACAAATTAAAAATTTAAATTTCAAACTATTCTTTTGCCTTGTTTGCCTCGATGAAAAATAAATCTTTTTCATAATGGATGTCCTTTTTGAAGGCAGCAAAGCAGAGACCCTCGTTTAATTTCAATGCCCACAGATTGATCAAGGCAAATGTTTGAAACGCTCATAAACGCCTTATCAAAAGTTGCATTGGATAATTCCCATTTCAACCCTTTTGTAGTGATCCCTTCAGTTTTTTCCAAAGGGATGAGACCGATCGTTTGCCCTTTAAAGCATTTGATCTCATTACTTCCTTCTAAACTAAAAAGGATTTCATTTTCAGTTTCTATATAAGCTTTTTTAGGATGTTTTGAAATAAGATAAATATTGCTTAAACTATGGTCGGTCCGAGTCCCTAAACCTCCGAATAATGTCATTTTTTCAGCTGAAGCATGCAATGCATATTCAAAAGCTAATTCAGTATCAGTTAAATCCTTGTCAACTGGATGCTTATGGACTGGCACATGGGAATAACAATTTAAAATTTCCCTTGAGACAGAGTCGCAGTCTCCAATAATGATGTCAGGGCAGATGTTCATTTTGTGACAGTGATGCAGGCCGGCATCTACTGCAATAGTTATAAAGTAATTTTTAATCAACGGAGCAATAACAGTGTAGTCGTTGATCGTCCCGCCTGCTATTAAGGCAAATGTATTTTTGTTGTCTTGCATAAAAAAACTTTGGATCGAAAAGTTAAAAATTAACCACAGAGACACAGAGACACAGAGAAAAATGCTGGTATTGCAGTTGTTAATTAACAAAACTTAACCAATATTTTTTCTCTGTGTCTCTGTGTCTCTGTGGTTAATTTTTTCTTACACTACAGACACTTGATTCTTCACTTTTGTATTTATACCTTTCTAGGCATCTCTTCCGTCTCATCAGCATGGGCTGCATTGAAAATGTACGCCGCAGCTGAAGCGCCTAAGAAATTAGCTATGATATAGATCCATAAGTTTGACCAGTGAGCTAATTTCACAATGCTCAAGCCTATAGCCACAGCAGGATTAAATGCAGCGCTCGAAATGGCACCGACTGCATAAGCTCCAGCTAAAACAGTAAAGCCAATTGCCCAGCCAAAATAGGAATTGCCTGCTGTTTTATTTGTTGTCGCAACATTGAGAACGACGAAGCACAATGCAAAAGTAAAAAGAAATTCAGCGAGGAAAGCTTTTAATGAATTTAGTTCTAATGGCGTTCCGATATTCTTACCATCATTAAAGAAGAGAATCAACAAAGCTGCAAGGACAGTGCCGGCAATTTGAGCAATCCAATATTTCCAAAGATCATCAGCAGATAGTTTTTTCCTTAAATAGACCGCCAAAGAAACTGCAGGATTATAATGACCGCCGGAAATATGGCCTCCGGCAAAAATCATCACTGCCAAAATGGAACCGATCGCTAATGGGGCCAATAAACCCACATTTGGGGATAAAACCGTCATCCCAATCGTGAAGAATAAAAAAAATGTTCCAATCAATTCATAAAGATATTTCATCACATGTCCTTTTGTTAATATGAATGAAACTAAAATAACCTTTGCTTGGTATTTAGCACAATATTTGAGTATGAAGGAGGGGATTATTAAGGAGTAATTGCGGCCAAGATGACTCGAACATCCACCGAGTTGCCCCGACTAGAACCTGAATCTAGCGCGTCTACCAATTCCGCCATGGCCGCATGTGCAAAGCAGTATAGGACAACTTCTGAATTAACGCAATATCGATCATTGACTTTGGTTTCGATTAACATTAAAATAGATATTTCCTAAAAGAAATAATTATGACTGAAGCAAATCATCAATATTCACGTTCAAACCCCTTCATGGCTTCTATCAAACAGCGCTATGTATTATGCAAGCCAGCTTCCAGTAAGTCCACACAGCATATCGTCCTCGATCTGGAAGGTTCGGGAATAACTTATAATGTTGGCGATAGCATCGCTATCTTCCCAAAAAATGATCCTGATCTTATTGAAATGACCCTCAAGGCTATGAAGGCCACCGGCCAAGAGACCGTTTTGGATAAGCACGCCGAACATCAATGGAATTTGAGAGAATTTTTAACTTCCAAAGCAAATATTTCTGAAGTCAGTAAAAAGCTTTTAAGTGAAATTGGCTTCAGAGAAAAAAATGTGGAAAGAAAAAGTTTCATCCAATCCCTTTTTGAAGAGTCCAGAAAAGAAGATTTAAAAGATTATTTAGAAAAACACCACTTATGGGATATCCTTCAAGCCCATCCGGATGTTTGGTTCCCTTATCAGGAATTATGCAATTTGTTGATGCCCTTGCTTCCACGATTTTATTCTATCGCCTCATCCCAAAGGGAAGTGGGAAATGAAATCCATCTCACTGTTGCTTATTTGAAATACAAGTCCAATGGCTACGAAAGACGAGGGGTCTGCACTCACTATCTTTGCCATTTGGCTCCCATGCATGAAAGTTCTGTAGGCATCTATATACAACCTAATCACAGCTTCACCTTGCCTGCCGACCCGAATATTCCTATTATCATGGTGGGTCCAGGCACTGGCGTAGCCCCATTTCGTGCTTTCATGCAAGAACGCATTGCCTCTGGATCTCCAGGCAAAAATTGGCTTTTCTTTGGAGAACGCCATTCAGCTTCAGACTATTTTTATCAAGATTTTTGGGATTCATTGACTGCGCAAGGCAAACTGCGTATCAACGTGGCCTTCTCAAGGGATCAGGATTATAAAATCTATGTCCAGCATCGCATGCTGGAACATGGCAAAGAGCTTTTTGAGTGGCTTCAGCACGGGGCTTTCTTTTATGTGTGCGGAGATGCCAAACAAATGGCACGCGATGTTGAGGCTGCATTGCTGCAGATCATTCAAGAGCATGGCAAAATGACCGAAGCTGATGCTAAGCTTTACCTAAAGAAAATGCGTACCGACAAGCGCTATCTACGCGATATCTATTAAAGCGGCAGAGGACTGCCGCACTCCCAAAGAGCTGTCTTCGCTTCGCTCGCAGCTCGTTGATAACGAACGTTTAACTACGAGCAGCGAGCGCAGCGAGACTGCTCTTTGGGAGTGCGGCAGTCCTCTGCCGCTTTTTAATATCACAACTTTGAGACGACCAAAGGGTTAGCTGCAGCAGTTGCTGCTGTACTTTGGATAAAACGAGAAGGCTTTAAGCGATATAGTTTATGAACCTTTAAACACTTACTTGGCACTATGCACTAAGAACTAAGCACTAAGAACTAAGCACTTTTAGTGCACTACGAATAATAATAATCGAGTTCCTCGTTCTTCTTGGGGCCAATGACGCGCCAATTCAGACGGAGGCTGTAACGATCGAAGCGTATTTGTCCAAAATAGGTGTCGCCTTCGCAAAGATGGGAGTCCACTGAAGACAATGAGTGTCTTCCTGACGGCGCAAGATAAAAAAGAAAGACTGGATGTTCCGGGCCGCGCCTGAGGTGCTCCAAAGAAATAACGCCTGTAGTGCGGTCTAATGTCCAGCGAAATGCGTTCTTAAAATTCACTTCTTCGGCTTGACTGCCTTGCCAGCTTCCTTTTTCATTAAAAATAAGAACATTATTCCCTTCTTTATTGATCAAGACTTCGCCCTGTCCTTTGCCATTCCATCCTTTTTCTTCTTTTGATTTCGATTTGGCATGAAAAGTCAGTTGAGTGACTCCTGATAATTTTTTCCAAAAAGCCATCAGGATTTGGCTTTTATTCTCTTGAACTAAGGGGGCTGATGTTGGATCGACTTTTAAAACATAATAATCTTTCTTTTGGTGGGCAGGAAGCAAGGTATAAGCTTTTTTAAGAAGGTGTTCTAGTTCGATAATGAGGGGATAAGCCGGATTAAATTGATATAGCTTAGTTTTGCCTTCGAAGTAGCTTGTAATGATTCCGCCCTTTTCCAGTCTATTTAATGCTTTTTGAATGGGTGTGAGCGGGCTTTTAAGAGAGCGATGCAATTGAGTTCCATAACATTTTCCATTTACAAACAAGAAAATGAGAATTTTTTGCACATTTTTGTTGCCGCACAACGCTTCTAGCATAAAATAATCCATTCCGTCTGACAATTTTTCAAACTATTTTGTGGTTTTAATATTTCTTATAGATCAGACGGAAATTTCAAGCAACTCTCATTATCTAAATATGATGTAAATTACATAAACTACTTTGTAGTTTAATAAGGTAGTGAGTTCATTCATTTTATATTGAAAATGACAAAAAGCTGCACTAGAATCATGGTTTTTACAAAAATATGGAGCTTGAAATGCCAATTCGACATGACTGGACAATGAATGAGTTGAAAGTATTATATGAATTACCGCTGATTGAACTCATCACAAAGTCGTCGCTTCTTCACAATCAATTTCATGAGCCATCAGAAATTCAGGTATGCTCTCTAATCTCTATAAAAACAGGAGGGTGTGAGGAAGATTGTAAGTACTGCGCGCAATCTTCTCATTATCAAACATCCGTTCGGCCGCAACCTCTAATGAAATATGAGATTGTAATAAGCGAAGCAAAAAAAGCCATCGATAGGGGTGCAACCCGTATATGCTTAGGGGCTGCCTGGAGGGAAGTCCGCGATGGCAAACAATTTGATGAAATTCTCAATATCATTAAAGGACTCAATGAACTAGGTGTTGAAGTGTGTTGCACGTTAGGAATGTTGACCACTTCACAGGCCAAGCGCCTCAAAGAAGCAGGCTTGTATGCTTATAATCACAATCTAGATACTTCTGAAAATTTTTATAAAACCATTATCACAACCCGTTCTTATCAAGATCGATTAAATACTTTGAATGTTGTTGAAAATGCACATTTAAGTGTGTGTTGCGGCGGCATTTTAGGACTTGGCGAAGAGATTGTAGACCGCTTGGAACTATTGCATGTTCTATGTACTCGAACTCCTCACCCGGAATCAGTCCCGATCAACCAGCTTGGTCCTGTTGTTGGGACTCCTTTGGAAAATCAGCCCAAAGTCCCCTTTTGGGAAGTGCTGAGAGTGATTTGTTTGGCGCGCATTCTTATGCCGAAAGCTATGGTTCGCCTGTCGGCCGGAAGAATTGAAATGAGTGTAGAGCAGCAGGCCTTATGCTTTCTTGCCGGTGCGAATTCTATATTTGAAGGCGATAAGCTATTGACTATTCCAAACACACCCTTGAGCAAAGATGATGAGATGTTTCGGTTATTAGGGTTGAGGAAGCGGAAAGGGAATTGTGAAGTTTCAAGGTGTTGAGTGTTAAGGAAAAAAATAACCACAAAGACACAAAGACACAAAGATAAAATAATGGTTAAAAGTGTTCTGTCTTGCTCCGGAGGAGCTAAATATTTGTAGCCCACAGTGTAGCGCCAAAGGCGCAAACTGTGGGTAAAGATGCAATAAAAAAAGAGCCCTAGAAGGGCGTAATAGATATATTTCAAATTTATTACGCCCTTCTAGGGCTACTTGATTTATTTTACATGCACCCACAGTTTGCGCCTTTGGCGCTACACTGTGGGCTATAAATATTCAGCTCCTCCGGAGCAGGTATTGTACTTTGTATCAGTTAATTTTTCTCTGTGCCTCTGTGTCTCTGTGGTTAATTTTAAACGTTTATTAAACAAAATTGAAATTTCAATGATTTTATACCTCGAAGAAAAACTCAAAAGGCGGCATGCATTTGGCAACCTGCGCAGATTGCAGGTACCTGGAAACCTTATTGATTTCGCATCTAACGATTATCTGGGGCTTGCGCGATCTCAGAAACTTAGAGATGCCTTTCTTTATGAATGGGAAAAACATTCAGAACTTCTTAACGGATTAGGCTCGACAGGTTCGCGTTTGTTAACTGGAAATTCGTTGTATGCTCAGAATTTGGAAGAACAGATCGCGGCATTTCATGGATACCCTGCGGGCATTATTTTTAACTGCGGGTATATGGCCAATGTCGGTCTGCTTTCAACGATTGCAGACCAAAGAAGCGCGATCATTTACGATGCCGGCGTCCATGCGTCAACCCGCGATGGCATACGCCTAAGCAAGGCCCAGGCTTTTCCTTTTAGGCACAATGACTTAAATCATCTGGCAAGCCGGCTAAAAATTTGTTTAACGAATAGGTGTCGGTTTATATGTGTAGAGTCTATTTATTCCACCGATGGTTCAAAAGCTCCATTGGAAGAGATCTGCCTGTTTGCTCAAAAGTATGATGCTAAGCTCATTGTTGATGAAGCGCATGCCATAGGTATTTGCGGGCCGAATGGCCAAGGCCTTGTTGTGGAAAAGAATCTTATAAGACATGTCTTTGCTCAAGTAAGCACTTTTGGCAAAGCCCTCGGAGTTCAAGGTGCAATTGTCCTTGGCGGTAAAATTCTGAAGAAAGCTCTTCATAACTTCGCAACATCTTTTATCTATACTACTGCCTTACCTTTTCAGAACCTGGCAGCGATTAAGTGCGCTTATGATCTTTTTCCTGTTATGAACGAAGAAAGAGCGCATCTTCGAAAAATGGTGAGTTTATTCACTGAATCACTTCCAAATGGTTCCTCGACGCATATTCAGTCAATCATTGTTGCTGGGAACAAGTCTGTAAAAAAAGCAGCCAAGGACTTAGCTTTACGCGGATATGATGTGAAGCCTCTCATGAGCCCTACAGTTCAGCGAGGTAATGAGGTTTTACGGATATGTCTGCATGCATTTAACACTGAAGCTCAAGTTTCCGATCTGATCCAACATTGCAAGGCCTTGAGGTGATATGGACATTCAGAGAATCATGGTCGCTGGCATAGGCACTGAAGTTGGTAAAACAGTTGTTAGTGCAATTCTTGCAACCATGCTAAATGCAGACTACTGGAAGCCTATTCAATGCGGTGATGAATCGAATGCAGATACCACCATGATGAAAAAATGGCTTGTTAAGTCAAAGCATACAGTTTTTGAGCCGGCTTATTCATTGAAAGCCCCTTTATCGCCCCACCATGCTGCCCGATTGGAGAATGTTACAATAAGCATAGATAAAATCAAGCTGCCGAACGCCAGACGTCCTTTGATTATAGAAGGGGTTGGCGGCATTTTGGTGCCATTGAAAACTAATCTTTTAACTATTGATCTTTTTGCTGCATGGAATTGCAAATGGGTCATTGTGTCTAGAAATTATTTAGGAAGTATCAATCACACCCTTTTGACACTTGAAGTTTTAAAAAAACGTAAACTGCCAATTCTCGGAATTATTTTTAATGGAGAAGACAATCCCGATACAGAAGCGGCCATTTTAGAGAATTCGCAACTTCCCTTACTTGGAAAGTTGTATCCAGAAAATCACTTGAACCAACACATATTTAAAAGGTATTCACAAGCATGGCTTCCCAACTTCTCGAAAATTCTACGTTAATTGAAAAAGATCGAGCGTGCATTTGGCATCCATTTACACAGATGCAAAATGCCAGGCCGATACCCATTTCATATGGCAAAGGAGCTTATCTTTATACAGAAGATGGAACTAGTTACTTAGATGGTATTTCATCCTGGTGGGTAAATCTACATGGTCATGCGCATCCATACATTGTTAATAAATTGGCAGTCCAAGCGGAAATTTTAGAGCATGTGATCTTTGCTGACTTTACCCATAGTCCAGCAGTGGAATTGGCATGCAAGCTTCTTGCACTTCTTCCCGGAGAAATGTCAAAAATCTTTTATTCGGATAATGGTTCAACTTCTATTGAAGTGGCCATCAAAATTGCTTTGCAATATTGGTGCAATCGAGATGTTCCTAAATCAACAGTGATCTGCTTAAAAAATAGCTACTTTGGCGATACTTTTGGGGCAATGTCGGCAGCTGGTAGAAATGAGTTCAACAAGCCATTTTGGAAGCACCTTTTTGATGTTGTTGCTATAGACGTGCCTTTTGTTGGAAAAGAAGAGGAATCTTTAGCCCAGCTTAGGCAGATTGTAGAAGAAGGCCATGCAGCTTGTTTCATTTTTGAACCCCTTGTCCAGGGGGCTGGAGGCATGCAGATCTATTCATCTCAAGGATTGGATAAGCTAATTAAATGCTGCAAAGAGCATGAAGTGCTGACTATTGCCGATGAGGTGATGACAGGCTTTGGACGCACCCGCACATTGTTCGCTTGTCAGCAACTTAAAGAGCAGCCGGATATGATCTGCCTTTCTAAAGGTATTACAGGTGGATTTTTGCCTTTAGGGGCCACAGTTTGCACGGAAAAAATTTACAATGCTTTTTTGGGTGATTCGCTGCAGCAGGCTTTCCTCCATGGACATTCTTACACCGCGAATCCTTTGGCTTGCAGCTGTGCATTAGCGAGCCTTGACCTGCTTCTGCATGAGGATTGTTATGTGCAAAGGGAAATGATAGCTGCTTGCCATCGGGAATTTTACCAAAAATGGCAACACCATCCTAAGTTAAAACGTTGCGAATCTATAGGAACGATTTTAGTTTTAGAGTATGTAGTGCAGAAGAAATCCTATTTTGATTCTCTTCGCGATCGTCTTTATCATTTTTTTCTCAATAAAGGCATTCTTCTTCGTCCCTTAGGCAATGTCCTCTATGTGATGCCTCCATACTGTATTAAGAAAGATGAATTGGAATTCATATATGATAAAATTGCTGAAACCTTGGAAGGTGACTTATGACTTTGGATTCATCGTTTGCTATTCAAATGAGACAAATAGTGAAAGAGATTATTCAATCTCCTGAACTTCATGCCAAATGGCTGAACACCTTGTCGTTTCTTGAAAACTGCGGCGCCAGGAAAATTGCTGCCTGCCAGCATCCAACGCTTGTAAAGGAAGAGATGTTGAAGCATGCCGCCGAAGAATTTCGGCATTCTCATTATCTTAAGCGGCAAATTGAAAGAGTTTCTTCTGAAACCATCGTAGATTATTCACTGCCTTACTTGCTTGGAGGCTTTTCGACTCTTAATTACTTGAATTTTCTAGATATACAGGCTTCTCGTTATCTAAAGGAGGTTGGTTATTCTAATGCTTCAATTAAAGAGATTGCTTATTTGTTGGTCACATATGCTATTGAATTGCGAGCTGGCGAATTATACCCCATTTATGATGAAATTCTTCGCAAAAATGGTTCTAAAGTAACCGTTAAATCCATTTTGCTAGAAGAAAAAGAACATCTGGCAGAAATGAAGGTTGGCATTGCAAAATTGCCTTCTGGTTATATGCACGCTAGTTATGTTTGCTCGATCGAAAGCCACCTCTGCCAAAATTGGCTTGAAGCAGTAGCTCAAAACATTAGAGCAATTCGTTGCGCTCATTGCTCGTAGCTAAACGTTTGGTTATTAACGAGCTGCGAGCGAAGCGAAGCAAGCTCTTTGGGAGTGCGGCAGTCCTCTGCCGCTTTTTTATTGAACTAAAAATTTTTACTCTATAGATTTAGCATTTTAAAAATTTTTAAATGTTGCTCAAGTATGCTTCAGTGGCCACACTCTCCATCTCGCATCGTTAATGAAAAAGGAACTTACATTGTAACAGGATCGACTTATGATAGAGTAAAATATTTTAAAGATGATGTTGACCTAGATTATCTTCAAAATACTCTTTTAACCATTTCACAGAATTATAAATGGAATCTAGAGGCTTGGGCAATTTTTCCTAATCATTATCATTTTATTGCACAATCCAGTGATCAGCCAGAAAATTTGGCGGATTTTATCTCTAATTTTCACGTATTAACTGCACGATACATCAATTCAAAAGATAAGTCTCCAAATAGACAAGTTTGGTTTCAATATTGGGATACAAGAATCACCTTTCAGAGGTCCTACTTAGCGAGATTAAATTATGTTAAACAAAATGCGGTTAAGCATGGCATTGTCAAAAATGCGATTGATTACCCATGGTGTTCAGCTAAGTGGTTTGAAAAAAATGCTCCTAGCTCTTTCCTAAAATCAGTTCTAAGTTTTAAAACTGATAATATAAATATAATAGATGATTTCTAAAAAAAAAAAGCGGCAGAGGACTGCCGCACTCCCAAAGAGCTGTCTCGCTTCGCTCGCAGCTCGTAGCGTAACGAAATGATGTCTTCGAGCTGCGAGCGAAGCGAAGCAAGCTCTTTGGGAGTGCGGCAGTCCTCTGCCGCTTTAAGCAAAATTAAGCTAAGGCTGCCAAGGTTTTGTCGCCTGCTTCTATAACTGAATCAGTAAGTGACAAAATAGATATTATTTTTATATCTGTACAAATAAACCTTTTTGTTAATTCATATTTAATTCATAATCATCTTTTATGTTAATAATATTAATAAAAAAAGTTTAATAATGAGTTGTATTTCCATATCTCCAAATATAAAACCCAATCGAGAACTCGGTTTCGGAGAAAAAATTCCAGGCCAATTTTTAAGCTCATCTGCTAAAGCTGCAAGCAAAGTATCTGGCAACCTTTCTAGCATAAAAGACTGTATCATACAGATTGAGCCAACTATTTAAAGAAGTTAATTTATGAAATTATACTCGTTTTTTTTTCTATTTTTAGGGATTTTGATTCATTCCATGGGAGCTTCGAATGAACAATTGATTGATTCAAAGGTTAATCAAGCAGTAAACCAAAGCAGTATCAAAAACTTAAATTGGCCTGAACTCCATTCAGCTATCTATGAAAATCAATCAGAACTAGCTCTAGACATTTTGATGCGCTTTCCTGAGCAAGCTAATCAACTTGTGGCTCCTCCAAATTATTCTAATCCTTCACATCAGATAATTTCAGCTTTAAATAAAGCAGGACAAAATATTGAATCCATTAAATGGTCTGCATTATGGCTTGCAATCGAAAGAAATATGGTTCCTTTAGTTGAAGAACTTCTCAAAAGAGGCCAAGATCCAAATAAATTTTCAACCATCATTGGCAGCTGTAATAATAAAGTCATTTATCATCAAGACACTGAAGAAGAAATTTGGGACATGAATTTTACATTCTATAGACCGCTTGCAAAAGCTATAGAAATGAAAAGTATCGAAATGACTTCTCTATTATTTCAATATGGAGCAAGATTAGGACCCATTATTCGCGAAGTAAATGCAATGTGGCATGAATCTTATCCTCAATATAATGGAAGTTGTTTTATTTGGTTTCCAAGGAATGATGCATATTCAGCCTGGCATTCAGCTCGAAATTCTTCAGATTTTTGTGATATTTTTTATCGGCAAGCGATCAGTTCATTAGTAAACAATCGTTATGCTGCTGAGGAAATCCCTCAGTCGGTGGTCGATTTATATAAAAAATTGGGAGATAGTCCGCATGAAGACGGACTGTTAGTCGCTTTAAATAATGGCGAGACACTCCAAAATATTGATCTATTGCTAGAGTATGGAGGAAATTCAAATTCCGCTCTTGAGTATTGTCTGAGGAATTCAAATCCAGATTATTTTAATATTCTTAAAAAATATTTAAATATCAAAAATGATCCAAGGCTTTTAGAAGACACTATTCTTCAAGCAGTGGCAACGACCCATAGTGATGGCTTCCAATGGTGGTTGGAGAATGTTGACCTTACAACTTTTCTTTCTTCAGAATATAAAGTGCGGATTATTTATGATGAGATGTTTACCAAGCATCATTTTGAAAATATACAAAAAATGATTTCTCTTGGCATTCTTCCCCAAAAACTCTTTTTACAAGCAGTTCAAAAAGAAGATGTAGAAGTTGTAAAATTTGTTTATAACCTTAAACCTGCTTCTAAAGTTGAAGTCATAGAGGCTCTTCAATGGACATTAGCCAAAGAAAATTCAAATTCTGAAATGGTTGAATTCTTAATCCATCTTAAATCAAATTTCAAAAATTGAGCAGCACTTCAAATAGGGACAAGAGACATTAAAAAAACATGATGGGCAGGATCGCCTTCGGCGCAGGATAAGGAATGATCTAAAAAATAGATCCAAAACTTTAATCTCCTTCAGACAACTTAATTTCAAAGATTACATCCTCCAATACATAATCCTGCCGCCGAAGGCGATCCTGCCCATCATGTTATCTAAGTCCCCTACAGTCCTCTATCGCTTTAAGCAAAATTAAGCTAAGGAGGCCAAAGCTTTGTCGCCTGCTTCTGTAACTGAATCAGCAAGCTGCAAAATTGTTTTAGGAGTCTTCTCAACACTGCCTTCAGCAACAATAGCCCTGCAGGCAATATTGGAAATCCTTAAATACATTGCGGAATTTTCAACATAGATAAATTTTCCAGTGTATTGACTCTCAGGTATGCGCTGGTCATTAGCTAAACCGCCGGTAGTAATGCCCACATTGGCCCCACCAAGGCTTTTCGGTACTGATTTTGGCTCTGGCGCCGAACCTTTACGGTTGCCGCTATTTGCATCACCTCCTCCTAAAGCAAATAAGTGTGGTGTCATTGGGGCAGCGAAGAATGCACAACCATGTCGCGGCATCACAGGACCTACCATCATTACGGATACATCTGGAATCTTTTCTTTTTTGCCTTTAAAGAGCAGAACGTTTAAGGCATTTTTCATAATTTTTTCAGCGAGGACTTTATTTTCTTTTTCGATCGCTTCCATGTCTGCATCTGATATTGGGTTCAGCATCCAATCGGACCATTCTGTGCCATTTTTCGGATTTTTACCCTGAATAAGTACAAGATCGTCCGTACCACCCAGTTCAATACCTCTAACACCGAATTGCGTTCCGGCATCATCAAAAGCAATGCCAATGATGACTTCTTCCTTCTCGCAATGGACGACTGGATGATATGGCGCTAAACCAGTAGATTCCTGAACTGGCAGCATTCCAGTTATATTAAAACCAGGAATCTTTTCAAAGTTAGGAAGGTTTACAAAACGGCGGCAAATGCTATCCATTTTTATTAATTCAGAAATCGAGCGCGTTTTTAGAAAAGCATCATAGGAAGCTGCTGTTGCCTTAAAGTCTGTTGAGTCAGTCAGCTTGGCTTTAACAATTAATGTTTGAATTTGGGTTTGGCATGTTTTCTTAACGTCTTCCGGCATTGGCTTTGAAGGGTCATTAATAAATTCTGAAACGGTGGAATGTAATTTTTCAAATTCTGCTTTTACACTGCCAGTGCTCTTCTCTGCTTGAGTTTTTATTGCCTCTAAGGTCCTATTTAACCATTTGCTTATGACATCTTTTTTGATATTGTCTTTCGGATTTGCCAAAAACTCTTTTAATAGCACAATTTTATCGACAAAAGGTTTTCTCTCTGTCACATCTTTGACCATTTTTTGTATTTCTGGCAGACCTTCATGCAGTGAAACTTTTCTTCCATCGAGAAAATTGTCGTGGCCCATAACAAATGGAACGGCAAATGGCTTGCCATTACCTTGAGCAGTTGATCGTAGTTGAAATTTCCAGCTGACAGGATTAGCTGTATCAATGCCTAGTTGGAATCGATTCAACATGTCAATAGGTCGGTTAGCCGGAGTTTTTCCAGCCATTAGTTCTCTTTGAACGAAAGCCGAAGAAACAATTGTACGCACAGCGGTATTTGCATTAGATGCATTAGCAGCAGTAGCAGCATTTTGCGCTGCAGCGGCAGTTGCTGCGGCGCTTAATGAAGGCGCGCTAACAATTGGATTTGTTGCGGGTGATGTAACAGACATTCATTTTCTCCTTTTTTAGGTTTTGAAAATTCAAACGCCAAATAATATGAACTTTTACTCAATTTCAATCAACACAAACTTTTTAATATTTAAGGAACAGGCGTTAAGAAGATGGTAGATTACTATGAGCTAAGTAATATGACTTTCTCGAAATAAGTGTGGGCACTAAGCATAGCTTTAGGGCTGAACAGTCCAAGGAAAGAAGTGAAGATGGAAGTGATAGCAAAGATGGCTGTTTTCGCTGCATTTCTTAAGAAATCGGTAATACCTGGCCATTCCAAATGAATGTCTTTTAAGGTTGGATTTTCATCAAAAATGAGATGCAATAACGAAAAAGGAAGTTTCAAAGGGGCAATAACCGCAGTGATGACTGTGGCAACTACATACGCTAAGCATGAAATTAATGCCATCGTACTGGCAGCGAAAAGGCTGGCAATGCGAGTGATCAACTCTCTTCTGCACCAACTATTTTCAGGCTGCATGCAGCCTTCGATGCGCCGCATGAAATGATAAGAAGGAACTCTTTCAGCCAATGGATCTAACAAATGGACCTCACTTGAAAAAATTAAGAGCCGATCATAAAATTCGATGTGTTTAAAATCAAGGCAGAAAAAAGATATTAAATTTTTTAATGAAACTTAAACCTGATTTTCCATGGTTGTTACCATTGCGAAGCATTGAATTCCGTCGCCGCAGCCGAAATCGGTTAACCCTTCTCCTGAAGTGGCTGTTATGCCTACTTGAGTGATATCAAGGTCCATGATTTTTGAAATTTTTTGGCGCATATCCATGATCCGTTTTTTGAAATGCGGTTTCTTTCCTTCTAAAGATATGGCGACATGGGTGATTTTTTGATTGCCTAAAGTTTTTAGAGCTTCCAACAAATAAACTTCGCTATCAGTAATGCCATCTTTAAGGCAGAGATCGTCAGCAATTGCACCTAAAATCAGGACGCCTGTTAAAGAACTAATAGCATTGCAAATAGCGTGAAAAACGACATCGCCATCGGAATTCGAGTTGAATCCAGGAGTATTTTCGAAGATTAGCCCGGCAATAACACATGGTTTTGATGAGTCTGGAGGTAGAAATCGATGGCTGTCCTGTCCTATTCCTGTTCGAACGATCATAGTCATAGAAGAAATGTCCCTAATTTTTTTCAAAAGTTGAATCTAGCATAACCCTTTTTTTATTGCGAGCGGTGCCTCATCTTTCTTCATTATTCTAGCTTTTCTGAGCAATAGCTACTTTCAATTTTAAATTATTTACCAAAATTAGTAATTTTTTAATGACAAGTTGTTGGCTGGAATATATACTATGAGCGAAGAAAGGTTTCAGAGAGAGCAATAATGTTGAATTTTCGTAAGTTAAAACAAGACTATTCTCCTAATGTGATAAAAGAAGGAAAAATCCTTTATGAAAAGGGAATGGTTGTTGGGAGTAAGATTGTCAGCTTAAGTCCTCGCAGCATCAGGCTGCATTGCAATGTCATGGGAGGCTTCGATAAGGCGCATAAATGTGAAATAGAAATTGACCGCAATGAATCCACGACAGTGGATTCTGGATGCGATTGTTCATATAAATATGACTGCCAACACCTTTCTGCCGTATTGTTCTATCTTGAAGAAAAGCTGGATGAAATCCTTGTTGAGTACGCTAAAGAAATCGATCTGGAAAACTCTTCAGGACTTGATGACAAGGGGAAAACGACTCTTCGTGAAACTTTTAAAACGGCTGCCAGCAAAGAAATTGTAAGGCAGGGAAAAAAGAATCAAAAGGAACTTCTTCAGGAATATCTTGGGGCTGCCAAAGTCCTAGGACAATCACCTTACTTTCTTCCGGAAGAAACCCTTACCGTCGACCAGGGCGAGTTAGCAATTATTTTTAATATACCACCACCCTCTGACCACTTGGGCAATATCGAAGTCCAGTTAGCCCTTCGCCTGCCTTTTCGTTCAAAGCCACTGAGTATACCGAACATCAAAGAATTTTTAGACTCTGTTCGTTATGAAGAGCCGATTTACATCGGAAATAAGCGTTATTTTTTCACTTTGAGTTCATTCGATTCAGCCAGCACCCAACTACTAAAGCTGATTATGGACTATGCACGATATATTGATAATAAAGAGGAGAAAGGCCAGCGCACAGTGCATATTGATATTGAATCTTTTGGAGTTATTCTTTCTTTTGCGTATGAATGGGCAATTTCTCAATCTAAAAGCATCGTAAGGATCGAAAAAGGTGAAAGGGAATTCCATCCTATGCCGGCATTGCATATTGGCAGTTTGGATGAACCCTTGATGTTTTCACAAAATCAAGCTGGGATGAGCGTTGAGCTCGAATTTTTACAAACTTCCGCTCCAAAACTGCTTTTAAAACCAACAGTATTGCTTGGGGACCAGCACGTAACATTGGAAAACGTACGCTTTTTCGAGTGCTCTAAGCCTGGATTGATCCATAATAATACGTACTATAGTTTTCCTCAGCATGTTAAAAGAAAACATCTTCGAAGCATCAATATACTTAGAGATATCACTATCCCTGAACCTTTATTTGGTACCTTTGTTGAGAACTCTTTGCCTGAGCTGACACGGTTTGCGGAAGTTCCAAATCGCGATGTCATTGAACGTTTTGTCACTTTGCCATTCGTTGGCAAGCTTGCTGCTGAATGCGATATTCATTACCTAGATGGTATTTTGGAAGCATCTCTATCCTTTATCTATGACAAAATTAAAGTGCCTGCAGCAGCTTCACAATTAACTGTCGAGGATATTTCTCCGTTTGTAACCAAACAAGGCGTTGTAGCGAGGAACCTTACTGAAGAACAAAAGATCATCGAGTCCCTGTTCCAAGACTTTGCTTTTGATCCAGCTCAAGGTGTTTTTGTTACAAAAATGGAGAAGAAGATCGTCGAGTTCATGACCGAAATCATACCTCTTCATCAGCATCAGGTTAAATTCAACTGTCCAGAAAACCTTTTGGACCAGTTTATTTATGACAATTCTGCCTTCACGCTCAACCTCAAAGAAACCGCTCGTATTGATCAATATGAAGTTGCACTACAGGTCAATGGCCATCTTAACGGCGTTTCTGTCGACCAGTTATGGGAATGCCTATCATCCCGCCGGGCTTTCATTGAAATTGTACGCAAAAAAATGGGCAAGAAGCGTGGGGAAGAGGGGCTTCGTTCAAATAAGATCTTAGTGTTAGATCTCGAACGCCTAGGCCCCATTGTCAACCTCTTTGATGAAATTGGCGTCAAAGAGCTTAACGACCACAGCGAAAATAGGCCTTTGTGGAGCCTTGCAAGCTTGGATGCAAACGAAGTAGCAAAACTGCCCCTCAAGTTTTCCATGAGCGATAAACTTAAGGAAATTCAGCAGCAGATGCTTGGCAAACGCAGCTTTAATCCAAGCGAGACGCCGCCGCAAATTAATGCTGTTCTAAGAAGCTATCAATTGGAAGGTACGCATTGGTTGGAAAGACTTCGTCATATGCATTTGAATGGTATTCTTGCCGATGATATGGGCCTTGGGAAAACCCTGCAGGCCATTATTGCGGTCACTCAATATAAACTCAATCATCCCGATTCCAGATCCATTGTCATCTGCCCAACATCACTTGTTTATAACTGGAAGGAAGAGTTCTCTAAATTCAATCCTAAATTGAGAGTTCTCCCAGTGGATGGAACTCCAATACAACGAAAAAAATTACAAAATAACATTAAAGATTTTGATGTTATCATCACTTCCTACAGCCTTTTACAAAAAGATATCGATTTCTATAAAGATATTCCATTTGGCTATGCTATATTGGATGAAGCCCAGCATATCAAAAACAGAGGCACCAGGAACGCTAAGTCGGTAAAAATGATCCAGGCAACCCATCGTCTGATTTTGACTGGTACTCCAATTGAGAACTCTCTTGATGAGCTTTGGAGCCTATTCGACTTCTTAATGCCGGGCTTGTTGAGCAGCTACGATCGTTTTGTTGAGAAATACATTAGAAGCTCAAACCAGGATAGAGGCAAGAGCCTTGAAGTGCTTAAGCAGAAGGTTTTCCCATTTATTCTTCGCCGTATGAAAAAAGATGTGCTGGCCGACCTGCCGCCTGTTTCCCATATTACTTACCATTGCCATCTTTCGGATGTGCAGCGCGAACTCTACCATTCTTATGCAGCATCTGCCAGAGAAGAGCTTTCACAGCTGGTTGAAAAAGAAGGTTTCGATAGAATTCAAATCCATGTCCTTGCCACACTGACCCGTTTAAAACAAATCTGCTGCCACCCAGCCATATTTGCAAAAGAGAAGGCTGAGCCGGGCGATTCAGCAAAATATGACATGCTGTTAGAGCTGCTTCAAACCTTGATCGAAGGCAAGCATAGGACTGTCATATTCAGTCAATATACCCGCATGTTGAACATCATTAGAAATGATCTCGAACAGCTGCGCATTCCTTTCGAATATTTGGATGGAACAAGCAAAAATAGGATGGGAGTTGTCAAGAAATTCAATGAAGATGAAAATATCCCTGTGTTCTTGGTATCTTTAAAAGCTGGCGGTTCCGGATTAAACCTCGTTGGTGCTGATACGGTTATTCACTACGATATGTGGTGGAACCCAGCCGTGGAAAATCAGGCTACCGACCGCGTTCACCGAATTGGCCAAAAGCAATCTGTATCGGCATATAAACTTGTCACGCTGAATTCGGTCGAAGAAAAGATCTTAGAACTGCAAAACCGCAAAAAAGAGTTGGTCCAGCAAGTAGTAACTTGCGACGAAGATGCAATTTCCAAACTCACTTGGGAAGAAGTCCTGGAATTGCTCCAAACATAAATATTGGAGTCAGGAGTCAGGAGCCAGGAGTCAGTAGATTTTTTCTGACTTCTGACTCCTGACTTCTGACTCCTTGGTTCCTTTCAACATAGGTTAACTAAAATGAGCAAGAAAAGCCAAAAAGGATTCAAAACTAATTTCCAACAAATGTACCAAGGTATGTTTGGAAGCTTTAGCAGGTTCAGAGGGGTCTTTTCCAATGATATTGGCATCGACTTAGGCACTGCTAATACCCTGGTCTTCGTCCGAGGAAAGGGGATCGTTTTGGCGGAACCTTCCGTGGTAGCTGTCGATTCGCAAACAAACGAAGTGCTCGCTGTCGGGCATAAAGCTAAAGCGATGTTAGGCAAAACCCCGCGAAAAATTCATGCTGTAAGGCCAATGAAAGATGGTGTTATTGCCGATTTCGAAATAGCCGAAGGCATGCTCAAAGCCCTCATCAAACGCGTCACACCTGCCAGAAGCCTCTTTAGGCCCAAGATCCTCATCGCAGTTCCTTCAGGTATAACCGGGGTAGAGAAAAGGGCTGTGGAAGATTCCGCCTTGCATGCCGGAGCCCAAGAAGTGCTGCTGATCGAAGAGCCTATGGCTGCAGCTATCGGCGTAGACCTGCCAGTTCATGAACCTGCTGCTAATATGATCATCGATATCGGCGGCGGTACAACTGAAATCGCCATCATCTCGCTCGGCGGTATCGTCGAGTCTAGGTCTCTGCGAATCGCCGGAGACGAGTTCGACGAATGCATTATTAATTACATGCGCCGCACATATAACTTGATGATCGGGCCAAGGACTGCTGAAGAAATAAAAATGGCAATCGGTTCTGCTTATCCTTTGGGCGGAAACGAATTAGAAATGGAAGTTAGAGGCCGCGACCAGGTCGCTGGCTTGCCTGTCACCAAAAGGATCAATTCCGTTGAAATCAGAGAGTGCCTTGCCGAACCCATCCAGCAAATCATAGAATCCGTGAAGTTAACATTGGAAAAATGTCCTCCGGAATTAGCTGCCGACCTCGTTGAACGGGGCATGGTCCTTGCTGGCGGTGGTGCTTTGATCAAAGGTTTGGACAAAGCGCTCATTAAAGAAACGGGCCTCCCTGTGATTGTAGCGCCAAATCCGCTGCTAGCCGTTTGCCTGGGCACTGGTAAAGCTCTTGAGTATCTCGACAAATTCAAAAAACGAAAGGCGTTGTAGATAATAAAAATGACCAAGGACAAGATACCAAAGGGACAGAGACATTAGAGACCCTAGGGACATTAGAGACATTAGGTGTCATTATCGAAAAATTTACTAAGTTTTCTAGTTCCTAATGTCTCTAATGTCCCTAGGGTCTCTAATGTCTCTGTCCCTTTGGTCCCTTATCATATTAATTTAATAACGAGGGGAATCTGCAAATGGAAATCAAAGGCCTCGACACCTGGACAACGAACACAAAGTTAAAAACCTGGATCAAAGAAGTTGCCGACCTGTGCCAGCCGGACAAAGTATGGCTCTGCGATGGCTCTCAAAAGGAATACGACGCCCTCTGCAAGGAAATGGTCAATAGCGGCACATTTATTGCCTTAAATCCTAAAAAACGTCCAAACAGCTATTTAGCAAGATCAAATCCTGAAGATGTCGCAAGGGTAGAAGACCGCACCTTCATATGTTCGGAAAAGAAAGTTGATGCCGGGCCGACAAACAATTGGCGGGATCCAAATGAAATGCGTCAACTTCTAACAGATCGCTTCCGCGGTTGCATGAAAGGCCGGACCATGTATGTTGTCCCATTTTGCATGGGGCCGCTTGGCTCGCACATTTCTCACAATGGTGTGGAAATTACCGATTCCCCCTACGTTGTCTGCAACATGAAAATCATGACCCGCATGGGCAAAAAAGTCTTGGAAGTCCTCGGCAATGATCACTTTGTCCCTTGCCTTCATTCAGTTGGCATGCCCCTGCAAAAAGGCCAGAAGGATGTGCCCTGGCCATGCAATCCAAAAGAGAAATATATTGTCCACTTCCCAGAAACCCGGGAAATCTGGTCTTATGGCAGCGGCTACGGCGGAAACGCGTTGCTTGGCAAAAAATGCTTTGCTTTAAGAATAGCTTCCTGCATGGCGCGTGATGAGGGCTGGATGGCCGAGCATATGCTTATCATGAGCCTTACAAATCCTCAAGGAGAAAAAAAATACATCGCTGCTGCATTCCCTAGCGCTTGCGGCAAGACCAACTTGGCTATGCTGACACCCACTCTGCCAGGATGGAAAGTGGAAACTGTCGGTGACGATATTGCCTGGATGAAATTCGGTGAAGATGGACGGCTCTATGCGATCAACCCTGAATCCGGCTTTTTTGGTGTTGCACCGGGAACTTCTGAAAAGTCCAATCCTAATGCCATGGCTTCAATCAAAAGCAATTCCATTTTTACAAATGTTGCATTGACTGACGATGGCGATGTCTGGTGGGAAGGAATGTCTCCAAATCCTCCAGATCATCTTGTCAACTGGCTTGGCCATGATTGGACTCCTTCTTCAAAAGAAAAAGCGGCCCATCCAAATGCCCGATTTACTGCTCCAATTTCACAATGCCCTGTTGTCGATAAGGACTGGGAAGACCCGAAAGGCGTGCCAATATCGGCCATTCTCTTTGGAGGCAGGCGTTCTACAGTCGTTCCTTTGATATATGAAACCTTTGACTGGCAGCACGGAGTATTCACTGGGGCAAGTGTTTCATCAGAAACTACAGCCGCTGCAGCTGGTGAAGTTGGCAAACTGCGGCATGACCCTTTTGCTATGCTCCCTTTTTGCGGATATAACATGGGCGATTATTTCTCCCACTGGCTGTCTATGCAATCCAAGAAGCAGGGCGCTAAGCTGCCTAGGGTCTATTATGTTAATTGGTTTAGAAAAAATGCCAAAGGCGAATGGCTATGGCCAGGCTTTGGAGAAAACAGCCGTGTGTTAAAATGGGTCTTTGAAAGAGTCTCTGGTAAACAGAATGCTGTAAAGACACCCATTGGCTATTTGCCTGGAGAAAACGATTTGGACCTCAATGGCATCAAGATCTCAAAAGAGGCGCTTCATCAGCTGCTTTCAGTTGACACACAAGGATGGAAAGAAGAAGTCAAAGAACTGAAAGACTATTTTAAAATTTTTGGCGATCGTTTGCCAAAACAACTGGACCAGGAACTTAATGATTTACAGTCTCGTTTGGGGTAAATGTGGAAAATAAAAAAGTAGATCAAATAAGTTGGCTGACCAAAAGTTTATTCATCAGCGGCGCCCTTAACATTGTTCTCCTGACCCTATTTTTTTATTGGCTTGTCAAAGAAGTGCCTCCAAGCCCTTATTGCGAATTAAAGCCTGCCGAACAACAAGAAGAACAAATTCCACTAGCTATCAACCATGGCAATGCTGAAATCCTGAGGGGGTTTCGAAGTCTTCCTCTGGAGCAACTTGCAGCTAAATTATCAGATACTCAGCAGGTCGAAAATGGCTATGCTCAAAGGGACCTGGCGCTCTCGGCTCTGATCACTTTCCACCATTTCGATCTTTCAAGGGCGCTCTTAGGGCAGCCTCAGCCTACTCAACAAAGGATGATGCCCTATGCGAAAAACCGCGAAGGCACATTGTTGGAAGTGACAGTTTACCCGGGGCTCACAGATCAACAATTTCAATCCATTATGCAATATGCTCAGACCGAGCGATGGCCTCTGACCAGCCAAGGTCTATTCCAATTGATTCGCAAGCAAAGGGCTGATCCTGACCCAACGCTCATCGACGCTTTTTTCCTAACACCTGAATTTTTGGCAGTAGAAATGCTTTTTAACCGTTCTGAAAAGAGTGTGGATAAGAAAGAACTGCTTTCTATGATCTGTCAAGGGGATTGGAAACTGCTCTCATCTTTTGTCGAACAGCAAAGACTGGTCCAAGACCTTTCTCCGGCACGACGTCAGAAATTTTTAGCTGATTATATCGACCGTGAGTCTAGAACAGCGGCCTATATCATGCTTAAAACCGACCCAGGCTTCGCGTTAAAGAAATTCGATGATGAACATGTTTTGGCAATGCTAAAACTGCTGGTCGTTAAAACTGAATTGGCCGAACAATTTTCCTTGGCTTTGTTAAATAGCCCAAGAAGCGATCTTGTACTAGATGCAGCTGCCAAGCGGCTCTATGAATTCGCAGGGGAGACACCCCCAGAAAATAATCTTAGTAAGTCAGCTTTAGCCAAGTTTTTGAATATTAAGCCTGAGCCAGAGAAGCCTAAAGAAGAAGAAAAGACTGCGCCGGTAGCAACTGTTCCAAAGCCCAAGCAAAATACGCCATCTCCTTTGCCAAAAGCAAAACCATCCGCAGCCACTCCTAAAAAATCGGAAAATATTCCGATAGCAAAAAAAACTGATGCCAAGCAAGTCATCAAAGCACCTGCCAAAAACCAAGCCCGCCGTCCGCGCATGTATGTTGTCGGAAAAGGCGACACTTTAAAGAGCATTGCCAAAAAATTCGACATGGAGGTGGAAGCCCTGAAGAAGACCAACCATCTTAAAACCGATACTCTAAAGCCCGGCACTGCTCTTTTCATTCCATAAATATGTCCAAAAACTTGAACATAAAATGGGACATAGAGATTTAACAGGAGTATACATGTATGCATTTAGGAAAACTTAAAAATGAAAGTTTTATTAAGGACTATAAACTGTATGGATTTTCAACTGTAACACAGCTCGTTGATGCTGCATGCACTGAATTAAAGCGAAAACTGGCCAAAGAAAAGCGAGCCAAATGGCGAGATGAAGCTCTAAAAGAATACGCAAAATCTAAATCGAAATATGTTTGGGAGAATATAGATGGTGAAGATTTCGTTAAGGATTGAAGCTGGTGATATTGTAAAAGTAGATCTGAATCTTGTAGGCCAAGAGTAGAGAAAAGAACGGTTTTGTTTGGTGGTAGAAAAAGGTAGCAGTCATTTAGATTTGATTATTGTATTACCAATCACGAACTACACCGGAAAGAAAAGTAACAAGCTTTATGTTCAAATTGATGATCTAAAACAAGCTGGATTGCACAAACCATCTGTTGTCGATTGCTATCAAATCAGAACAGTCTCCATTGAAAGACTTGTAAAAAACAAATCCGGTTCCTTTGCGAGCGGAAAGGTTAATGAAGATGTTATGTTTGAGGTGCGAAAAAGACTGGCTTTGTTATTAGATATCGGAGAAGAGCACATTGTTTCGTAATGACTTTCTGATCTAAAAGTAAAAAAATAACCACACAGAGAAAAAATTAAGATTTACTCTGGTTACTAACTACTAAAATTTTAAGTTTGGTAATTTTCAAGTGGTGAAACTTTTTTCTATGTGCATCTGTCTCGACGTTAGCAAATTTTAAGTGCATGTTATCTAGCCCGTAGGGCGGCTCTTTCGATAGCCCAGGTCAAGTGCGAGCGCGTAGCGCGAGACACGCTGGCCTGGGTGAAATGTTAAACGCCATTTAAAGCCCGACTAAAAAAAAACGCGTGCTGTCCGCCGCATTCTGCCGGCTTTTCATCTAAATTAATGCAAAAACAATTTTATTCTCTATTTTTAAATAAAATGATTTAATTTTGTGCAAAAATTATTATATTGTTATAATAAATTTGTGTGTTTGTATAGATTTATAAATCTAGTTTTTTTTCTTTATTAAAGCGCAAGGTAGACTATGACTTCTGCAGCATCGTCTTCACCAGCTTCTTCAGGGGGCTTCCCCTCGTATGTTGAGCTAAATGCCGCAGAGACTGCGGCATTTAAGGCTGTGGTCAAAGAGCAAGAATTCAGCAAAGTACAAATAGTTTCCGAGGAAGCTTTTAAGAAGATGTCCCCTGATGAAATAAAAACTCATGTTATCACAGTTAAATTTGACAAGAAAGACAAGCCTATCCACCTTAAGATTGAAGATTTTTTGCGAATCTGCACTCGTGTTAAAGACTTAACAGCACCTGCAAATGCCACCCCTCCCAGACTTGATTATCCCAATGTCTTACGAGATATGATATTGGATACTATTCCCACAGGCAAGTTTTCTCCAAAAGAGGCCGAGATTTCTTCTAAAGATGTTCCAGTTTTGCCTGAAAATCGTCCCGGCACTCGAGATGACATCTTAAATTGGAATCCACCCCTTGCCCCTGCAGGAACTGACAAGGAAAAGGGGATTGCTGAGACAAACCTGCGCCATGACTTAGAGTTGCAAAAATCGCTTCTTTTAAAATTGTACCCAGAACCAAACCAGAAGGGCTTTGTTGAAGACCTTAACGATTCAGGAGTTTCACTAAAAGATCAAGTACTGCTCTTAAGGATATCCATCCATGGGATCCTAAACCCGGAATATGTCCCTGCTATCGCTGGTTGGCAGAAATCTGGAGTTACGCTGCAAGAGCAAGTCAATCGGTTGCAAGTCATGAAGGCGTATGCCTTCGGCAGCGATAAATGGGAGCAATATTTGGGCAAGATTGTAGGAGAAGTTCCGCCCCTTACGGATGACCTTGTTCAGGAAGTACTGTTTGGCAAAGATGCCGAGGAGCCAAATCGAAGCATCATGGATACCCATGTGCTTGTGCTTGTCCCCGAAGCCGTCATGGGGGAGGACGGAAAGCGGCAAGATATTTCGATCGAATCCCTCGGCAAACTGGCCCAGAAACCAAAAGAAGGCAGCGGCGGCCATAGCACAAAATATCGAATTTGCAGTGCGGGAGGACTTGAAAAAACGCCTGTTGGACGCGCTCATTGGGTGCTTATGAGAAAAGAGCCCCTTAAGGATAGCGGGAAAAAGAAATATGAAGAGCAGCAAGGAATGGTCGCCACGTTTAGCGAGAAAGCCGGTGTTACTGCCAATGTTTACGACCTTCCCGATGCTGTGGATGCTATTGCTTGCTGTCTACTGACGTGTTTAAGCACTGGCATTCGGCTATTTAACTACAACGAAGCAGACTGGAAGACTCTGGTATATACGCGTACTCGGCAAGTTATTGAGGATGAATATCGTAAAAGGTATGTGGTTGTTGGGGGCTTCGCCCCTCGCGGCCTCTTCGTCTTCTTCAACCGCTCTGTCTTCGACAACGTTCGTGTCGTGCCGGCGCGGACGTTCTACGGTCCTCGGTCCTTGGCTACTTGACTTTTGGCAGGCCATTGTTTTTCTTGTTTATCTGAAAGAGAGAACAGCAACATTATGTACAACTCTTTCAGAACTAGAAATTTTTGGTTTTCTTCCTTTTTTGTTAAAAAAAGCGTAACCTCGAATATGTGTTACTGTAAAATTAACATAGAGACACAAAGAAAAATGTAAAATTTTAAGTTTGGTAATTTTCAAGTGGTGAAACTTTTTTCTATGTGCATCTGTTTTTCACTTTTCAAATTTTAAGTGCAGGTTATCTAGCCCGTAGGGTGGCTCTTTCGATAGCCCAGGTCAAGTGCGAGCGCGTAGCGCGAGACACGCTGGCCTGGGGTGAAATGTATTCAACGGAAGAGCCTCTGAAAGAGGCGGCTCTTTAGCAATTTTAAAGAGCCGCCTAAAAAATATTAAAATTCGCTTAGGCTAACGGTATTTAATACCTGACTTCAAAATCGAAAACCAACCAATCATTTTGCTTCTGTTTACTGTTCAGCTCCCGGCATCTATTATTTATTAGATTGTTATAAATAATTATAAGTAAATTATTAATTTTTTGTTTATTTTATTTGTTTTATTATTTTTTTAGTATAATAAGTGTAATGGGTCTTTTATTTTTAGGAGGTTGTATGCCAACTATTCCAATTAGAGGCCATGAAAAATTACCTGATGATTTTCAATCTAAACCATCAGGAGACAAATCTTCAGCTAAAGGAAAAACTGTAGGCAAAGTTGAACAAGTAGGCTCTTCAGTGAAGCCGTCAGCTAAGTCACCGCCAACAGCTAAATCTTCAACTGTAGTTCCTGCATCTCTCCCGAATGTACAGGATACTCAGAAGCAAAAAACTGCCTCAGCTCAATTGGCAAATGCAGCTGCTGAAGTTGTAGCAAAGAGAAAAACCAAATCACAGCAAGTGCCTGGAAATCAAGATGTTTCAGTTGCTGGAGCTTCAGCTGTTTCCAGTAAAAAACCTGCTTCTTCAGAAGACCTTCCCTCGTTTATTGTACTTGATACCGAAAAGACTGCTCAATTTAAGTCTGTGACTAAAGAGAAAGAGTTCAGCAACGTACAAACTGTTTCCGAGGAAGCTTTTAACAAAATGTCCCATAGTGAAAAACAAGACAAAATCGTTACTGTCAAATTTGACAAAGAAAACATTCCGATTCATTACAAGATAGAAGATATGTTGAAGATTGGAGTTCGGCTCCATCAAAAATACGTGGAAGTCCCAGGAGCGCAACCTGGCGGTGTAAAACAACCAGAACAGCCAAAGCCACAGCCCTCAACTGCAAATGACACCCTTTCCAGACTTGATTATCCCAATGTTTTACGGGATATGATATTGGATACTATTCCCACCGGCAAGGCTTCTCCAAAAGATTCCGAGACTTCTTCTAAAGAAGTCGAGACTGCTTCTAAAGATGCCGCGACTTCTCCAGTTCCCCCTGAAAATCGTCCTGGCACTCGAGATGACATCTTAAATTGGAATCCGACCGTTGCCCCTTCAAAAACTGCCAAGGAGAAAAATCTCGCCGAGACAAATCTGCGCCATGACTTAGAGTTGCAAAAATCGCTTCTATTAAAATTACACCCAGACCATGAAGACTTTGTCAAAGCCCTTAGCAAGCGGAAGGTCTCACTGGGAGATCAAGTACTGCGTTTAAGAAGATCCATTCATAAGAAACTTAGTCCGGAATATGCTTCTGCTATTGATGGTTGGGACAAGATGAAAGTAACCCTGCAAGAGCAGGTCAATCGGTTGGATGCCATGAAAAAGTATGCCTTCGGCAGTGATAAATGGGAGAAATATTACGGCAAAATTGCAGGAGAAATTCCGCAACTTACCGATGATCTCATTCAGGAAGTTCTGTTTGGCAAAGATGCCGAGGAGCCAGATAAAAGTATCATGGATACGCATGTGCTTGTGCTTGTCCCCGAGGCTGTCGAAGTGTATGGAAAGCGGCATGACATTTCGATCGAATCTCTCGGCGTACTTGCCAAACAACCAAAAGAAGGCAGCGGCGGCCAGAGTACGCAACTCGCCGGAGAGGCATTCACTATGGGAGGGCATGAAAAAACAGTTGTTGAACGAGCTCATTGGGTGTTGATGAGAAAAGAGCCCCTTAAGGATAGCGAGAGAAAGAAATACGAGCAGCAACAAGACTTCGCTGAGTATAACAACAAGGCCGGTATTACTGTCAATGATTATGACGTTCCCGATGCTGTGGATGCCGTTGCTTGCTGTCTACTGACGTTTATAAGCACTGGCATTCGGCTATTTAACCAAGATTGGAAGACGCGCACTCGTCAAATCATTGAGGATGTATATGGTAAAAGGTATGTGGCTGTTGGACAGTTCGGCCCAGATCGCCTCATCGTCGACAACGACTTTTTTGCTAACCGTGCCCCCAGACGCTATCGCGTTGTACCGGCTCGGACGTTCTACGGTCCTCAGCCCTCGGCTACTTGACTTTTGGCAGGCCATTGGTGTTTTTGTTTTTTGGAAAGTTATTGAGTATGAACCTAAAAATGAACCACAAAGACACAAAGACACAAAGAAAAATGTAAAGTTTTACGCTTGTTTATTAAAATGGATGAAATTTTATAATTTTTCTCTGTGTCTTTGTGTCTTTGTGGTTCATTTTTTACGTTGCCGCCAATTCATTGAAAACTTATTTGCTAACACTCGTCGTGTCCACCGGGATGCCAGGCGCAGCACTTGACCAGCCGTTTGAGGGTTAGCCATGTGCCATAGAAGCATCCATGCTTTTGAAATGCTTGCACAGCATACTCTGAACAGGTTGGGGTGAAACGGCATACCTGGCCAATAAAAGGTGAAAGACATAATTGATAGCATTTAATGAGAAAGATGAAGAGATGCTTCATAATATTCTAAAGACATCATTCAGAAGGGATACAATCACTTCAATAACGATCAGCCAAATAATAATCCATTCCAAGCGGTTTGAATGCTGGTGATTTAGCTCAGTTCCAAGCATCTCGAAAAGTTCGTGGACCACTTCCAGACGCTGATTCAACACATGGCTGCGCTTCTCAATGTCTAAATAATTTGAGATCATTCGATAAAGATGCTCCAGTTCTGGATAGTCCCAGAAAAGCTCCGGAGTATCTAACACGTTGACATGGACGCTGATGGAATTGCGCTCCAAAAAGAGTTCGCCCATCTTTCTTCTGATCTCGCGCCTGGATAACGAAATTTTGCCATAACGTGCCAAAGCGGCCGGAATGTCCTTGGTATCATTGACAGTTTTTTGAATGGCAGTTTCGAAAGTTCCAAGCTTCACTGACTGGGCCAAACCATGTGAGATTGCTAATTTGGTCAAAACATCTTGATCCGGCAGGATGATTTCATCTTCAGCTATCTTTGCAGCAGCGCCATAGATGTATGTGAATTCATCAGTCTCAATTTCATCATTCGGCTGGATTTCATAGGGCTTAGTTTCAGCTAAAATTGGCGGTATAGTTTCCTTAGCCGCATTCCAGCAAACGGTTGCGCCATAGGCAAAATAAAAAGTATCAATGATGCCATTCGGGCTAGGTACCTCAACATGAAGCACATCTCTGTAAAGGGTAGATTTAAATAATCCGCGCAGGTTTTCGTAGAGTGGTTTTAACTGATAGGACGTCGCTGTGCAAAATGCAAAACAATCCATAAAATCTTTAAGATAAGTTGTTTGCGGAAGAGGGGACTTGAACCCCTACGAGGAAACCCTCACTACCACCTCAAAGTAGCGCGTATACCATTCCGCCACTTCCGCGTGCAACAGAATGTCCAGATTCTAGACTGGTAGCCCTTTCTTTGCAAGACCTTTTATGAAACTTAGAATTCAGAATTCAGAATCCAGAATTCAGATTAAGGAATACAGAAGATTTGCAAAATTCTGGATTCTCTTCCCATTCTGGATTCTGAATTCTGAATTCTGTATTCCTAATTTTAACAAACGAGAGAAATAAACAGCTCTTTCACTTTCTTCTTAAACGCCTCTGTGATGACAATCGGCTCTAGTTGAAGATGATTCTGGCAATAGCTTAATATGAGAAGAGAAGCTGACTCTTCTTCATCAAAGGCAAATGCATTGGGAGAGGCATGTTTGCTGCAATAACTTTGGCCTTCATCAATGCATTGCACCGGTAGTTCGGTTAGACATCTGGAACACACTTGATTGATACCCAAATAGCCATCATGCCTGAGCAACTTTAACCGAAAGCTTAAAGCCAGGGTGTAAGGATGCTCCATTAAAGGGATTTTTTTTAATAGAAAATTAAACAGTGCATATAGGTTAGGGGAGGGAGTGTGGTCTTGCTGAGATTCCAGGAGGACTTGCAGCATATCGCAAGCTGCTTCCAGTTGATCGAAGTTTTCACGGAGTTGGTGATTGCTGCTGATCAGGGAAATTTCATGGCATTTTAGCAGGTCGCTTTTTCCTTTTGAAAAGATGAATTCTGCAGCAGTTAATGGGGCTGTAAGATGCGAAGGATATTGTTTGGCATTGGCATTTTTGACAATGAATTTGACTAAGCCCAAGTCGGCAGAGTAGACGGTAATGATTTTGTCAAAATCTTGAAAATTTGCGGCTTTCAAGATGATTCCTTGAGTATGTAAAAGAGGCAAAGGCATGAAATAATCTTATGCTTTTTAATTACTTTTAACAAGCTTTTTTAATTTACTTTATATTATATTTAACATTATGATTTCTTAAATTTAATATTCGAGTTTTAGAATGTCTTTAAATGTTCCAAACATTAGCAATGCAGCATTTATAAGTAAATTAAAGTGTCTAGAAGCAGTGCTGAGAAAGGTGACACCCGCGAGTCATCCCAAATTGAAAAGACTCGTTATAGGACAACTACTAGAGCTCGGGAATCTTACTTTAAAAACAGCATTAAAAAATTCTGTTACTGTAATCAATGGTCTATTTTTAAAAGAAAAATTTTCAGCATCTGCAGATAAAATTCAAAAGCTTAGATTGAGATTTATTTCTAAATCGAAGCTTCAGTCTCAAAAGCCTGTTAATGCTGCAAGAGATTCAACAAAGCTGCCAGCCCTTGGAGCCAAAGGGAAGGAATTGATTGGCAATCAATCTCAATATAAAGCGCATGTGATCGCGGAGGAACTGCGCAAAATTGAACTTGAGCAAGTAGCTAAACTTAAGGCAACCCTTCAAAAGTATGAAATCTTAAAGAAATTTATACTCAATGCCAAACCTGAAGAGATAGAAAAAGCTTCTAAGCTGATTATCAAGTATAAAATAAATTGTAATGTGCCGGTCGAACACGGAAAAGTTAAAGAAAAAATTCCGCTTCTTCATGCTGCAGTAATAGATACTTTCGAGGAACAAGAAAGTAAAAATAATTTTAAAGTGGCGCGCTTTTTACTCATGTCAGGCGCCAGCATCATATCTGTTACTGAACAAACGACAAGCACACCTGTCGAATTTACCATGAGATACCCTAAACTGTATGGCAGAGCGGAAGTGGGGTTGTTCCTTATGGAGAATGGGGCTATCTTTTTTAATGAGGATAAGATTGCCCTTTTACGCGCCGCTTGTTACGGAGCTTTTGATAAAGAAGCTGTGGTCAATGTGAAAGGGAATGATATTCTGGTCGAGATGGCTGATGAAGATTATGACATATTAATTGCAGTATTAGAACAACTGATTCATCAGGGCTTTAACTTCAATCAAAGAATTTTTGATGAAAACGGTGAATCTACTACACCTCTAATCTATGTATTAAAAAATGTTCGTTGCGAAAAAGTCATTAAAACCCTGGTTTTTGCCGGCCTCGTCCTGGAAGCCGCTGAGGGGTCAATCGAAACAATTGTCAGAAAAGTGGTAAAAAGTCCAAATAATCAAATGGTTACCGCCCTCACAATTGCTTATAAGAATGCCATTGATATCCGCGAGGCAAATTTTCTATGGTGGTTTAAAGAGAAATGCGGCCCTCACATCAATACTCTGCCTAGTCTGGTTTTTCAAACGATCTTTGACTATTTTGCTGACTTGCCTCAAGTGATGAACCAACCAGATAATCATGCAAAACTATTTCGAATTTGCCTCAGCCATACTGAGAGGCCTGCTGAAATGTTAAATGATCAATCAGCAATAGAGAAATTGATGACTGAATGGTTAGCCTTGCTAAAAGCCGGCCGATTTAATCAAGCCTATGAATTTCTATCTAAAGATGCAAAGGTAACTTTTGAAGGACGTAAATTTCAACAGAGGATGGCTAAACGGTTTCCTTTACTTTTCGCATTCGATAATTATCGTTTTGAACGTGGCTACAGGGTTAAAAGTGGAAATAAAATATTAAATTATATTTTGTTAGAGGGATATAATTCAAAAGCCCGCGTTGAATACACAATAGTCATTGAAAATTTCAAATATCTGATTAGTAAATGGATATATGTGCCCAATCCAAGGCCAGATAGCGTCATTTCAATAAGTGATATAAGCGGAAAAATAAAAAAATTAATTGCGGATCCTAAGACTTTCCAATTGTAATTTTTAATTCAGGATAACTATACTAATGCCTAAACTTCTAGAAAGGAAACAATGAAAAGAGATACTTGGGGATCAAAATTAGGTTTCATTTTTGCCGTCGCCGGATCTGCTATTGGTTTAGCTAACATTTGGCGTTTTCCATATATTGTTGGGAAACATGGCGGAGCAGCCTTCATCGTTGTTTATTTGCTTTGTCTTTTGTTAATGGGATTTCCCGTTTTTGTTTCTGAAATGCTCATAGGCAGGACAACTCAAATAAGCCCTGGAGGGGCTTTCAGACAATTGGGCAGAAATGCTTTTTGGGCAGGCGCCGGTAAAATGACCATTTTAACAGGGTTCATTGTCAGCTCATTTTACAGTGCCGTGGCTGGCTGGATTTTAGGCTATCTTGTCGAAGCAATAGCAGGAAATATTACAGGTTTTGAAAGCACTCAGCATGCGATGGCCCATTACGATAGCCTGGTTGCCAATCCTTTATGGAGTGTCGCGTTTCATTTCTTATTCATTGCTAGCTGTACAGGGGTTTTGTTTCTTGGGGTCCGTGAAGGCATAGAACGCAGCAGCAAGATCATGATGCCTCTTCTATTTATCGTGCTATTCGCATTGGTGATCAAAGGGCTCACTTTGCCAAGCGCAGGCGAAGGATTGCGCTTCTTGTTTTCTCCGGATTGGAGCTTGCTCACTCCAACCGCAATTATTATAGCAATGGGACAAGCCTTCTTTACCCTGAGCGTCGGACAAGGGACTCTTGTTACATACGGAAGTTATCTCAAAAAAGATGCTGACCTGATTGGCAGCAGCTTTCCGGTTGTTATCATGGATACTCTGGTCTCCATTTTTGCTGCCATCGCGGTGTTTACAATCGTCTTTTCAGTTGGCATGGAGCCTGATTCAGGACCTGGCTTGATTTTCCACACTTTGCCTTGGGCGTTCAGCCAAATCAGCGGAGGCTACATTCTGGCGTTGCTATTTTTCTTACTTGTTGTCATTGCAGCGTTAACATCTGAGATCTCTGCCATGGAGCCAACTATAGCATACCTGATGGATGAAAGAGGCTGGAAGCGCAAGCCTGCGGTGTTAGCGTGCGGTATAGGGGGATTTTTGTTAGGCATTCCCAGCGCCCTTTCTTACAATTTGTTAAAGAACTATACAATTTTTGGTTCAACATTTTTGGATGTCATCAGTTTTATTTGCAGTAGTATTTTAATACCTCTCGGCGGATTGGCCGCTGTGCTTCTAGTAGGCTGGAGATGGGGATTTGGGAAGGCATTTGAACAACTCAAGGAAGGTTCGCAGGGACTCTTTGAACGCCATCCAGGTTTGAAAACCTACTTTTGGTTCTGCATCAAATATACGGCGCCAATATTGATCTTCCTCGTATTCATCAGCGCTCTCTTTTCCTAGTAAAAGAAAAGGGGAATACAATTAAGAAATAACAGGATAGGCAGGCTCGCCTTCGGCGACAAGATAGTTGATAACCTGTGCCCGATGCACACTTTTTTCCTAGGAAGAAAAGGTGAATAAAATTAAGAAATAACAGGATAGGCAGGATCGCCTTCGGCGGCAGGATAATGTATCGGGTGATGCAATCTTTTGTATTCAAGTTTTTTGTGATTAAAATTAACTAATAACCCAACAGGTAAATTTGAGGCGACAAGATAGTTGGTAACCTGAGCCCGATGCACATTTTTTTCCTAGGAAGAAAAGGTGAATAAAATTAAGAAATAACAGGATAGGCAGGATCGCCTTCGGCGGCAGGATAATGTATTGGGTGATGCAATCTTTTGTATTCAAGTTTTTTGTGATTAAAATTAACTAATAACCCAACAGGTAAATTTGAGGCGACAAGATAGTTGATAACCTGTGCCTGATGTTCTGATAGCAAGCATTTACAGCATTTAAGTTCTACAACAATCAAGTTTTCTACAATAATATCTGCTTTGTAAAATCCTACTTTTTGCCCTTTGAAGTATACTTTGAAGCACTTTTCCACCTCAACGGACAATCCTTTTTCTCGTAGTGAAAAAAATAAGGCATTTTTATAAACTGATTCTAGAAACCCGATACCAAGTTCATTCATCACCTCAAAACAGCTACCCAAAATTTCTGAAGAAAGTTGAAAATGTGGAAGTTTGGGATCTAAATTAAGATTATTCATTATCCTGCCGCCGAAGGCGATCCTGCCTATCCTGTTTTTTTTATGAAAGCAAACTGTAACCTAACCTATGATAGTACACAATCAAATAATTTCTCATGGGTAGCATTAAAAATAACAGGATAGGCAGGATCGCCTTCGGCGACAGGATAATATAGTAACAACAATCAAGTTTTCTACAATAATATCAATATCTCCATCCTTCCGCCGAAGGCGATCCTGCCTATCCTGTTTTTTTTAAGAAAGCAAACTGTAACCTAACCTATGATAGTAGACATCAAATAATTTCTCATGGACAGCATTAAAAATAACAGGATAGGCAGAATCGCCTTCGGCGACATGATCTTGATCTGATTTTTTTATTCACTCCTTTGCGTTTAATTTCTTCAATGTGTAATCTGTAGCCGAGGTTATTTATGACCAAAAGTTTTATCGAATCTTCATTTTGCGAAAAAGACTCAGCATTTGATTTGCCATTGCGTCCCCAATCTTTAGCAGAATTTGCCGGGCAAGATCAGATCAGAGAAAGACTCGAAGTGATGATCGGAGCTGCCAAACAAAGAGGTGAAGTTCTGGGCCATTGCCTTTTTTGCGGCCCTCCAGGCCTAGGTAAAACCACTCTTGCTAACATCCTTGCCAAAGCCATGGGCACAAATTTAACCGTGACTTCCGGCCCTGCAATAGAAAAAGCCGGCGACCTTGCAGGGGTCCTTACGAACTTAAAAGAAGGCGACGTGCTTTTTATCGACGAACTTCATAGGCTAAGCCGTTCTATAGAAGAGTATTTGTATTCCGCTATGGAAGATTTCTCGTTAGATATTATGATCGACAGCGGGCCTAGCGCAAGAAGCGTTCAAGTAAAATTGAATAAGTTCACTTTAGCAGGCGCCACAACACGCACAGGCTTGCTGACAGCACCCATGCGCTCACGCTTCGGCTTCACTTGCCGCCTCGATTACTATTCCGCCGATGTGTTGCAGACTATTCTCCTTCGTACCGGGCGTATTCTGAATTTTCCATTGGACCCAGATTCCGCCCTTGAAATTGCCGCAAGGTCCAGAGGCACCCCGCGCATTGCAAACAACCTATTGCGGTGGGTGCGCGATTATTCTCAGATGAAGGCCAATAGCAAGATCGGCAAAGAAATCGTTCATAGCGCTTTAAACATGCTATCAATTGATGAAAAAGGCCTCGATGAAATGGATAAGAAAATAATGGATGTCATCATCGAGCACTATCAAGGTGGCCCAGTCGGCATTAACACCATTGCTGTGGCGATTGGTGAGGAAAGCGATACCATTGAAGAAGTGTATGAGCCCTATTTGATTATGCAAGGATTCCTTAAGCGGACTCCTAGGGGCAGAGAAGTTACCCCCCATGGATATATCCATATGGGAAAAGAGAAAAAAGGAAATTAAGAGGTCTTTATGTTAATAAGATTGATGTTATTTATATTTGCAATGATGCCATTTACCGGGCACGTAGATGCCGGTTTTTGGGACCAAATAAAAAACCCGTTTTGGAAACCGGCACAAGCCATGCCGCCAATGATCAAGGTTCTCATTGTTCATGATGAACCTGGAGTGGTCATCGAAGTCAAAGGCAAATACAATCTCTTTGATCCAAATACCAGAGAACACATCAGTACAAGATTCGTTGGAAAAAGAAAATTTATTCAAGCTCTTAAAGATGGCTTGAGATGGGGCGAAGAATTCCCCGGAGTTTTCCAATTGTTGATTGCTCCTGAAGATTTTTCCTCAACGACAATCGTTGATGGCATTGAATACCAAGGTGCTATCTATATATATGATATCGGCGGTTCAATCAGCGTGGTCAATGAGATCAACATTGAGGATTATTTAAAGTCAATTTTAGCTAGACAATATCTTGAGCCATTAAAAGAAGAAACTTTGGCAGCCTTGGCGATCACTGCAAGGACCAATGCCTATGCTCAGGCCTTAAATCCAAAAACAGAATATTGGGCCGTTGACGGCCGCAAGATGGGGTATTTAGGCCATGCCGTGACCAACAGCAACACTGGCATCGAAAGAGCCATCAGGGCCACAAAATATCTCATTCTAAGTAAATCGGGAATGAATTCAGGGGCTATTACTCCATTTCTCGGCGCTTGGGGCGATGTCAAAACACTGCCGGATGCCCAGGCAAGTAAAATTACTATCAAAGATGCTGATGAAATGGCAATCAAAGGCAGCCATGCCGCCCAGATCCTTAGCAAGGCGTTCCCTGACAGCTCGATCGTCCTCATGTATAAGCCTGGGGATTAGTAAAGAAAATTTAAGGACGATATCTTGATCTTGATCTTAATCTAGATCGAGATCAAGAAAGAGATTAAGATCAAGATCAAGATTAAGATTAAGATCAAGATTAAGATTAAGATCAAGATTAAGATCAAGATTAAGATCAAGATTAAGATCAAGATTAAGATTAAGATTAAGATTAAGATCAAGATTAAGATTAAGATTAAGATCAAGATTAAGATTAAGATATCGTCCATATGAGACAATTGCAGAAGTGACTTAGGACATACAATGGCTGGCTCCGAAGGAGCCTAATGTTTATAGCCCACAGTGTAGCGCCAAAGGCGCAAACTGTGGGTAAAGATTAATATAATAAAAAAGCCCTAGCAGGGCGTAATCAATAGGTGTATTACGCCCTGCTAGGGCTTTTTTATTAATTTGCTTTCTTACCCATAGTTTGCACCTTCGGTGCTACACTATGGGCTATAAAAATTAAGCTCCTTCGGAGCTATACATTGTAATGTCCAACAGCGCTAAAATGTGGAGAAATCGTGCGCCTGGATACAGCAAACTTTCCAAAAACGTCTGAAAAATAAGGGTTTGTGCAATTATCTCATATCGTCCATACAGTCCATTTAAGTCCATATCGTCCATATATTTATTAGAATATTTTTCCTTGTTGCTATTCTGTTAAGTCTCGTTTATTTTTTGTCTGTCTAACACTGAAACGCCCTTTTTTGGATAAAGCTTTGCGACTTGGGGAAGCATAACTTGCTTTGTAAACTCCAAATTCTTTTCCGGAGTGAAATACTTTTCGGCAAACTTTAAGATGGTTGTGAAGGCATACAATAATTCGCTTTGATAATTCTTCGTATAAGACAATTCTCTTTCAGTTTTGTAAATCGGGCTGTTAAGAACAATGTTAAAAAAAGCAAAGAAATAGTCCTTCATATAATCATCGGTGTGGTGTTGCATAATGTATGCAATACATCGATCGTTGTCTGCGCGCAAGCTCAAGCTCATTGCCCTTAAGATCTCATCCTTGGAATATTCAAAGGGTTCATATTTGGCTCCTATAGGGATATAAAAATCATTACTCATATCTGGTTCCAGCACTCTAAATAATTTGGCTTTTTTGCCTTCAATCTTTTGCATTTCTATACTATATAAATTGTGTTCTGTTGGAAGCTGGCTTAATCTTTTTTCCAATTCATTATAGGTATCGCTGATAATGAAAGGGAACCCTATCAGTCGACGTAGATTACACGAGACAAAATCAACCACTGTCAGGCGGCACTTTGAATTCATTTCTTTATTTATTATGCACTTCGTCCATTCTAAAAATTCTAGAAATTTTTTATTGTTAGGTTCCAGCATTGCGTTTAAAAACATCCGGTCATGGACTTTTGAAACTGAATTTAAAAAATATTTCAAATGTTCATTATTGTTAAAATCGACAATTTGAAATTGAAATTGCACTTCTTCAAAAGCTTGTGCAGAATCGTCTCCAACTAATCTATGGCAATATTCGCGAACCTTATAATATCCCACGTGCAGCCTGGTTAGAATGGCAATTGAAATTGTGCTATCTTTTTTCAAGACTGGGTCTTTCATCTTTTCGATAGGATAGATTTCTGTCTTTTCAGCCATTTTAACAATTTTAGACCAGTCCTCAGGACATCCGATTGGGATTTGATCAAAGTTTTGAGCGGCCTTAATTAACAGTAGACGGAGCTCATGAGTATTGGAATCATGAAAACTCTGAATGATATAAATTAAGGCTTTATACTGAAATAAAACGTCTTGGGCTTTTTGTTCTTTCTTTTCCATTACTGCTTTAAATGATGACATCAAACGTTTACCAAATAAAGCCTTATGTTCCTTCCAGGCATTACCTAGATACTTCTCGGATAAAGCGCGCAGCTGTTCTATTGCGCCGCAAAAATTCCCATTTTTTTTAGGGAGGAGAATGTGAAAATCTTTGACGACAACAAATCCTACGTTTGAAGGAAAGTTTGCCAGGACGGTTTCAGTGCTATGCTGATGAAGTGCCACAGAAAAATAATTTTCTAGAATTGGAACGACATCTGAAGTTTTTGATTTTACTGATTTCTTAATGAAGCTTTCAGAATTCCCTTTTTGGCGAATGTTTAGCCGGCCTTTCAAAAGAGCACAAATGAAATTATAGGCTAAATCCTCATATCCTTTTACATTTTGAATATCTTTAATAACCTCTAACAAATTTTTATCATGATTCTGATCATAGGAATCTAGGTATTTATCAATCAATAAAACTTCAGAGAGCTTTTCTATCAAGATGACCGGCGTTTTTTCAGCCTTGACGATTTTCAAAGCAACTTTGACAGCCTCCAAAACCATATTGATGTTGCTAAGCTCTGGGCTTCTCAAAATATGAACGCAGCATTGCATAATGAAATCAATTTTTAAATTAGATCGCAATAATGACCTTTGCAAAATGGCATGCATTTCCCTAAGATCTTCGTGGCACTCTTTTTCAGAGTGATATCGAAGCATATTATGCCAACTATCGTTAATCGAAACACAGTACTTGCGGAGTTCTTTATATGTACTTTCTTCTATTGGAGTTTTATTAATCAGGTTTTCAATAAATCGGAAAGCAAAAAGAGTAGGTTTCGTTTCGGTCTTTAAAGGCATTTTTAAGTAAATTAAACGACTGTTAATGGTTTCAAGTACAGGAAAAAGCTTTCTGTCAGTTTGTTTTGAAAACTCTTCCATGAAAGATAAAAAACTACTCGCTTGTTCTTCCAGAGTCCTGGAATTTTTTTCAAGGCTTTCGGTCGATAAATATACTGACAAAATCTCTTCACTACGCCAAAGTTTATTGCTTGTGGATAAATTTGTTTGGCACTTTATAACAGCTTTAAAGGAGAAATGATTGATTAAGGATGAGATTTTTTTCAGCAAATTCGCAACTATTGAATCATAATCTTTGATGTTGCCTTCATTTTTCGGAGTAAATTCAGCTAAGTCTGCAATGCAGTCTTCTAAAGATGGCGTGTATATTGTTTCTGAAGGGAGCTCTAATAGCTTTCTTATAGAGGCTATTGAGGACTTAACTAACGAGTATGTCTTTATTGGAATAATGGTTTTGCTGATGTACTTATAAAATAGATCCAGAAATTCAGTTGTTTTATTGGACTTTTTCAACGAAATCTTTTCAAGAAATCCATATATTTTCTTTAGCGCAATTGAAGGTTTATCATTTTTAAATAATAAAGGTGTATATAAACAAAGAAAAGCGCTGGCATCATCGTCAGAGAGAATTTCATGATCATACATAGAGTTGAATAAGGCCTCGACCAGACCGCTGTTTTCTAAATAGTTTAAATGCAGCATTTTTTTTAGCAATTCAAGAAAGTCATTTTTAAAAATTGCCGTCTTAAGAGCCTTAAATTCACTAAACTTCCCTGACAATAGTTTTAATTTTTGCGAGATATTCTCTATTCTATTTGCATATTTACTTTGGCCTGCTTCAGATAGATCGCAAAACAATTTCATCGAGGCTTGAAAATTCTCTAACAATTCTGAACCATCTTTAAAAGCGGACTTCATTGTAGATTGCCATATGGAGAAGCGATCTTCTAATTTATTTGGATCAGATGAATGAATTGAATTAGCCTTTTGAGTCAGAAAACGGCTGATCCCCACCACATCTTCTTTTGAAAAATATTTATCTTTCAACTGCTTCAAAATCTTTACAGTCAAATGAGAATCAATAGAAAAAGCAATTTGTGAAAAAGCTTTTAATTGGCTTAGAGGTGATTGAAAAGGCTTCATACCTAGGTTGATCAACTCTTTACATTCCTTAGGTTTTGACGAATAAAGCGTCTTAGTGAAATTAAATAAGACGGCTGTTTTGCAATATGATTCGAATGTTAGCTCGCTTGTTACAGTGTGGGCCATAAATTTAAGCATGCGGACTTTTAATTTATCAGCAAAACTTTTTTCATCAGGAAATTTGTTGGCCAATTGGACAAGTGTATATTGAATATTGATGATTAATGAATGCTTTTTGGGATTTTCCAAAAAGTGTTTTAAAGCCATGTCATAAGTATTAA